>Ga0172380_10000223_pt1 | contig 122136 bp, 93 predicted proteins | sample Leawe162metaG_FD_119747 | JGI IMG/M metagenome (GOLD analysis project Ga0172380, IMG submission 119747) | Leachate microbial communities from a municipal landfill in Southern Ontario, Canada - Leachate well 162 metaG | ecosystem: Engineered > Solid waste > Landfill > Unclassified | place... | reverse complement strand
CCAGTGGTATGCTGTGTGGATTTATGCGGCAATCATTTCCGTATGCACTTTGGGAGCAGTTTTCTTCAGTCATTTGGTTTTACACACCGGTGAACGCTTTGACCCGAAATTGTGCAACAACATATTATTCTTCACGCTTATTTTTTGCCAGATGTTTCATGTATTTAACATGGCTTCGATTAAAACATCTTTCTTTAAATCCGAAGTGTTTCTCAACAAATATGTGTGGTATGCGCTGGTTTTAAGTTTGCTCATTGTGCTTTCCGTATTTTTTATTCCCCCGGCTCGCGTAGCATTAAATGTTCAGCCGCTTAAAGCAGAAGACTGGTTGTTGGTTATTGCTTCTGCTCTCCTTTCACTGTTGGTTATTCAAATTTTAAAACGCACAAATATTATTCACGATGAAGATTAATGAAGAAAATATAAATATCACTAAAGCATCCGGGCTTAAAGTTCCTTTTAATAAGGGTAAGTTGAAACAATCACTTATGCGTTCTGGTGCAAACAGTGAACAAGCTGACGAAGTAGTTAGTGAAGTAATGGAAATGCTGGTAGAGGGAATGTCTACACGCAAAATTTATAAAACAGCATTTCGATTATTGCGGAACGTTTCCCGCCCGATGGCGGCACGATATAAACTCAAACACGCTATTATGGAATTAGGCCCTTCCGGTTTTCCTTTTGAACAATTCGTGGCGGAACTATTGAAACATAAAGGTTACAAAACACAAGTAGGAGTGATTGTAAAAGGGCATTGCGTAAATCACGAAGTAGATGTAATTGCCGAAAAAGACAAGCATCATTTTATGATTGAGTGCAAATTCCATAACCGTCAGGGTTACTCGTCCGATGTAAAAATTCCGCTTTACATACAGTCAAGATTTTTAGATGTAGAAACGTCATGGAAACAGTTGGATGGTCATGCCGAAAAATTTCATCAGGGTTGGGTGGTAACAAACACCCGCTTTTCAGAAGATGCAGCACAATACGGAAGGTGCATGAATATGAATTTGGTGGGTTGGGATTACCCGAAAAATAATGGGTTGAAAGATTGGATTGATGGTTCGGGCTTACATCCCGTAACCTGTCTTACTTATCTTACCCAAAGTGAGAAGCAGCAACTGCTAGACAAAAAAATTGTGCTTTGTAAAACCATTCACCACAATCACACTGTATTGCAGAGTATCGGCATCGGTTCACCGAGATTGGAAAAGGTAATGGATGAATGTTCGGCTTTGTGTGAGGCATTTTCGAATAATTTAAGCACTAAAAATATGGAGAAATGAAAACAGCCGTATTTAGCATACATAATTTTGAAAAGGAATACCTGCTGCAAGCAAATTCAGAAAAGCATGAGCTTGTTCTTATTGAAGCAAGGCTATCTGAAACTTCTGTTGTCCTTGCCAAAGGATGTGAGGCTATCAGCATATTTACCGGTGACAAAACCACTGCGCCTGTTTTGGAAGCATTGCACAAAATAGGCGTGAAATTCATTGCCCTTCGTTCTGCCGGATTTAATCATGTGGATTTAATTAAGGCAAAAGAACTCAATATGAAAGTTGCCCGTGTGCCTGCTTATTCCCCTTATGCCATTGCGGAACACGCGGTTGCCCTGATGCTTGCTTTGAACAGGAAACTCATCCGTTCGCATCACAGAGTTATGGACTTGAATTTCTCATTAGACGGTTTAGTGGGATTTGACATGAACGGGAAAACTGTTGGCATTATTGGAACAGGTAAAATTGGTAGTGTTCTGGCTCGCATACTTCATGGATTTGGTTGTCGCATACTGGCTTGTGATAAACAAGAAAACAAGGAGCTGGTGAAGCAATATAAGGTAGAATATACAAGCTGCGAATTACTTTGTGTGCAGTCGGATATTATTACCCTACACCTCCCCTTAACCGAAGACACCCGATACATTATTGATAAGAATTGTATCGACAATATGAAGCCCGGTGTAATGCTCATCAATACCAGCAGAGGAGGACTGGTTAATTCCAAAGCCGTAATTAATGCTTTGAAAACAAAACACATCGGTTCTTTCGGAATGGATGTTTATGAAGAAGAAGAAGGACTGTTCTTTGAAGACCATTCTGAAGATATTTTGCAAGATGATACGATCGCCCGCTTGATGACATTTAAAAATGTAATAATCACCAGTCATCAGGCATTTCTGACTGATACGGCATTGAGAAATATTTCAGAAACAACAATTGCAAATCTCGATTGCTTTGAAAAGAATGAAAAATCTCAAAATGAATTATGAACTAAAAAGTAAAGAAATTAGGCCATGCACGATTTAATAAATACATTATTTTCTCCTTTCCTGTTTAGCTTCATTACAGCTATAGGAATTGGGCTTGTTGTAGGGTTTCAGCGGGAGTTTGATATAGTTAGTGGCAACCAGCATTATGCAGGCATAAGATCATTTGCGTTAACCGCTGCATTGGGTTGCTTATCTTCCTTTATTGCGCAAGAGTTTACCCCATTCTTTCTTGTCGGTGCTATTGTCTCATTTCTCTTTTACATGAGCATATTTCATTACACTAAAGCTCAAAAAGAAAACTTTGGCATTATCACCGAACTATCCTTAACGCTGGTTTTTATGCTTGGCGTATTATCTGGTTACCATTTAATGAAAGAGGCATTGGCGGCATCCGTAATCATCGTATTGCTTTTATCATTCAAAAACAAATTCAAAGAAACTATCAAGAAAATTACACAAGAGGAACTTTATGGGTTTTTACGATTTGTCATACTTGCCTTTCTTATCATGCCATACTTGCCTGACATTGATTATGGACCAGATGGCATATTAAATCCTCAGAAAATCGGCTATGTAATTCTTATAATATCCTGTCTGAGTTTTTTTGGATACTTTATCATAAAGTTTTTTGGGGCTAAAAAGGGAATACTTTTTACAGCATTCTTTGGCGGAACTTTTTCAAGCACTGCGGTAACTTGGACTTTTAGTTCACGAAGTAAAGAAAACCCTGCACTATCTGTGCAGTATGCCGGTGGAATTGCTATAGCCGCGTCTGTCATGTTCTTAAGAGTGGCTATAATTGCAGCTATATTTAACTTCCGGGTTTTTCAACTCTTGGCGCTGCCATGCGCTATAATGATTATCACATCTGTCTCCTATGCTATTTATATTTTAAGAAAGCAGGATGCTTCTTCTTTTAAAACCTCAGAAGAAATAAAATTAGGTAATCCCCTTGATATTTTGAATGCCGGATTATTCGGTGGCTTATATATTTTGCTAACATTATTTGTCTATTACGCAAATCTAAAATTTGGCGAAAAAGGGCTTTACGTTACCGGTTTGATTTCCGGCTTGACAGATGTTGACGCAATCAATATCAGTGTTTCAAAATTGAGCCTTGATCAAATCAATCCGAACTTGGCAGCCATAGTCATTCTGTTGGCTATAATTAGCAATACAGTTTTCAAAATAACAGAAACAATGTTCAAGGGTTCTAAGGTATTATATAAACATGTGCTGTTCGCCCTTATACCTTCTGTAATAATTGCTGTCATCAGTATAATCTTTTTAAAATTCCAAATATGAATAGTAACATCAAAATCCAATTTCTCGGAGCAGCCGGAACAGTAACCGGCTCTAAATATCTTATTACTGCATTCGGAAAGAACATCCTTATTGATTGTGGACTTTTTCAAGGTTTGAAAGAATTACGGCTTTTGAATTGGGAACCATTGAGTTTTCCACCCGCCCAGATTGATGTTGTTTTACTTACCCATGCACACCTTGACCATACAGGCTACCTTCCCCGATTGGTTAAAGAGGGTTTTACCGGAAATATCATTGGCACATCGCCCACATTGCAGGTTGCCGAAATAATTTTAAAAGACAGTGCAAAAATTCAGGAAGAAGATGCTGTCCGGGCAAACAAGCATAAATATTCTAAGCACAAGCCAGCCCTGCCTTTGTATGGGCTTGATGATGTTGAGGCAACGCTGCCTTTATTTAAATCAAAGCCATTAAATGAATGGTGTCATATCAATTATGGAATAAGCTACCGCTTTCGGTATAACGGGCATATCATTGGCGCAACTTTCATTGAACTCAAAGTAGGCGATAAATTATTAGTATTTTCAGGTGATATAGGCAGAGAAATTGACCCCTTGCTATTTCCACCCGAAAAACCTGAACATGCCGATATTCTTTTTATTGAAGCTACTTACGGTAACCGTCTGCACCCAAATCGTCAGGCAATTGATGCGTTACAGGAATTAATCAACCGATGCACCAATAGAAACGGAACCATCATTATCCCAAGTTTTTCTGTTGAGCGCACTCAACTGCTCATGTATCTTTTTTGGCAATTAAAAAAGTCAGGAAGAATGAAAGACATTCCCATTTATATGGATAGTCCCATGGGAAGAAATGTGTTGGAAGTATTTCATAAAAACACTTCATGGCATAAACTCTCAACGGATGAGTGCTCCGAAATGTGCAGCGAGATTAAACGCATTAAAACAATGGATGAAACCCATGCGCTTGCTGCCGATAGTTCACCGAAAATAATTATTGCGGGAAGCGGAATGGCAGCAGGTGGCAGGGTGCTTACTTATTTTACAAAATATCTTGGCGATGAAAATGCAACTATACTGTTGGTTGGATTTCAGGCGGAAGGCACAAGAGGGCGTGCATTATTGGAAGGAGCAAAGGAAGTCAAACTCTACGGCAAATATTATCAGGTAAAAGCAACGATCGAAAACATTGAGGGCTTATCAGGTCATGCAGACCAAAACGGATTGATTGACTGGATGGACAAATTAAAATCCATGCCCGAGAAAATATTTATAGTCCACAGCGAAAAAGAGGGGGCAGAAGGTTTAAAAAAGAGGATTAAAGAAACTTACGGATGGGTATCATATATTCCAAAATTAAATGAAATTATACATTGAAATATAACGGCTTATGAATAATCACAAAGTACTAAGAATAAAAAATATCGGGATTGATACTTACCGGGAGAATATCATTTATATGAGGTTTGATTGTCATATTTGCCGCTCCGAAGGATTTACATCGCTTACCCGCGTGGTAGTCCATTGCATGGACAAAAGCATTATAGCCACTCTGAATGTTGTCCAATCAGAATTATTGCAACATGGGGAAGCGGGTCTTTCCAAGGACGCAATCAGAAGGCTGGGAGCAAAAGAAGGCAACATGATTACAGTCTCGCACCTCCAACCTATTCCTTCTATGGGTTTGGTCAGGGCAAAGATGTATGGAAAGGAATTGACGGAAACAGAACTCGAATACATTGTTGCCGACATTGCAAAAGGACACTACTCGAACATTGAACTGGCTGCCTTTATTACTGCTACGTCAGGCAACCATCTTTCCACCAATGAAATAATTGGTCTTACTAATGCAATGATACGTTCCGGTGAAAAACTAACTTGGGGTGATAATCGTATTTTCGACAAACATTGTATAGGCGGGTTGCCGGGGAACAGAACAACTCCTATAGTGATTAGTATAGCCGCATCAGCAGGATTGACTATTCCCAAAACATCTTCCCGAGCTATCACATCACCCGCAGGAACTGCCGACACTATGGAGGTAATGACTAATGTAGAACTGAATATGATACAGATGAAAAAGGTAGTAAATAAAGAAAATGGTTGTTTAGTATGGGGTGGTTCGGTAAGCTTAAGCCCTGCAGATGACATCCTTATTACTATTGAAAAAGCGCTGGATATTGATGGTGAAGGGCAAATGATAGCTTCCGTGCTTTCAAAAAAAGCAGCGGCAGGGGCTACACATGTAGTGATTGACATACCTGTAGGTGAAACAGCAAAAGTCAGATCTGAAGATAAGGCGAAGCAACTAAAAGCATTATTTGAAATAGTTGGGAAAAGTATTGGTTTAATGGTGAAAGTAATTATTACTGATGGTAGTCAGCCGATTGGCAGAGGAATCGGTCCTGCATTGGAAGCAATGGACGTAATAAGTGTATTGAGAAATGAGCCTGATGCCCCTGTAGACCTGAGGCAAAGAGCAATAAAAATTGCCGGTGTATTGCTGGAACTTTCAGGAAAATCAGCGTTAGGAAAAGGTGCACAAATGGCCGAAGAAATACTTGGTCATGGTTTAGCCTATAAAAAATTTCTTTCAATATGTGAAATACAGGGGCGTTTTACCGAACCATCTTTTGCGCCATATAGCCAAGATGTTTTAGCAGAAGACAGTGGGATTGTTCGAAGTATTGACAATAGAAAAATTGCCAAACTTGCCAAACTTGCCGGAGCACCCAAATCTCCAAAAGCCGGGGTATTGTTTAATTCTCCACTGAATAAACAAGTGAAAAAGGGAGATTTGCTTTTTACAATATATGCAGAAGCAAAGGGTGAATTGGATTATGCACTTGAATATTATAAAAGTCAAACTCAAATTATCGAAATAAAATGAATAACAATAATACCATAATATTTGCATTGCCGGGTAATGAAAGCCTCGCTAACGCCATTGCAAAAAAACACCAAGTGCCAATTGGAGAATTTACGATAAGGAATTTTCCTGATGGTGAAACCTATCTAAGGATTCTTTCGGATGTCAAAAACAAAAAAGTTGTTTTAGTGTGTTCGTTAGATCGCCCTGATGCCAAACTGCTGCCGTTATATTTTCTATCGAAAACTGCAATTGAATTAGGCGCAAAATGTACCTGCTTAATTGCTCCTTACCTGGCATATATGAGACAGGACAAACAATTTCACCCGGGTGAAGGCATTACATCAAAATATTTTGCATCATTGGTGTCCTGTTTTGCAGAAACCATAACCACAGTTGATCCCCACTTGCACAGGTATGACTCCTTGTCGGAAATTTATTCTGTTCCGGCTACGGTGGTCAAGGCTGCTAATCATATTTCAGATTGGATAAAAAATAATATCCAAAATCCAGTCTTGATTGGGCCTGATAGTGAAAGTGAACAATGGGTTTCCGAAGTAGCCGTAAATGCCAATGCACCTTTTCTTGTTTTGCAAAAAATAAGACATGGAGATAAAGATGTAGAGGTTTCCGTTCCACAAGTCGAAAAATTCAAAAATCACACGCCTGTGTTGGTAGATGATATTATTTCAACTGCACGGACAATGATAGAAACCGTAGCACACTTGAATAAGGCTGGAATGCTTCCCCCAGTCTGTGTTGGTGTTCATGCCGTATTTGCTGGAAACGCTTATCATGACTTACAGAATGCTGGGGCAGCAAAGGTAATAACTTGTAACACCATTCCTCACGAAAGCAATAAGATTGATATCAGCAGCCTGTTCCTTTCTGTTTTCAACAATAGGAGTGAAACGACAGAAACGTTAAAATAATAAGGCTATGAAAAAAATAATTTCAACCATAGCATTATTGGTTTGTCTGCATCAAATCCAGGCACAGGATACCACTTACATTTCATTGGAAAAACTGTTGCAGCGGGTAGAGACCAATTATCCATCCATCATCCAGTATCAATACAACATTCAGTCTATTGAGCCAAAAGCAGACGGGGCAAAAGCATGGATGCCGCCCACTTTTTCCACAGGCTTCATGCGTTTTCCTTACAACTTATCCATGCTCAAAGAAAAAAACGACCCCATGAACCAGGCAGGCATAGCTTTTTCTTTTGAACAAATGATACCCAACACAAGCAAACTGAACGCAAAGAAAAATTACATCACCTCCTTAGCTGAAATCGAAAAATCAAAAAGAGAATGGACAAAAAACGAATTGAGACGCGAAGCGAAAATCCTGTATTACAACCGCCATATAGCCGAAAAAAAACAGACTATCCTGAAGGAAAGTGAAGAAATACTACAACTGCTGATCTCAACATCCGAAGAAAAATTCAGCAATAACCAGTCGCAACTGCAAACCATATACAAAGCCAAAGCCCGTTTAGCCGAACTCAGTAACATGTTGCTGATGCTTGACGGAGCAATTGCAGAAAGTAACATCGGCTTAAACATTCTAATGGTGCGTGATGTAAACACACCCTTTCAGATTGATACGTTGATTTGGCCTGTTAATTATTCACTGAGCATAGTTGACACTGCAAGTGTTGCCGACCGCAGTGATATTACTGCCCTCACCAAAAACATTCAATCCATGAAGTTGGAGCAGCGTGTAATGAAAATAGGTGTACGCCCAGATTTTGGGGTTCGGGCCGAACATGCTCAAATGTTCGGTATGCCGAGTCAATGGTCAGTTATGGGAATGATAACAATTCCAATTGTGCCCTGGGCTTCCAAAATGTATTCCTCTGAAGTAAAATCTATGGGCTTTCAAATTCAGTCAATGGAATTGGAAAAACAAACCATGCAACTGATGGCATCCAGAATGCTCACCGAAAAATTAACGATGCTCAGTTATGAAAATGGGCAGTATCAAAATTACAGTCAGCAAATTATTCCCGCTTACGAAAACAACATGCAAGCCAATTTACTTGCCTTCAAACAAAACACAGGCGACCTTTTTGTGCTGTTGGATGCGTGGGAAATGTTGCTGATGAAAAAACTGGAAATGTATGACCGCTTGTTCAACATCTTAAAATTAGAAGCCGAATATGAATACGAGAGGGAAATTAATTAGTCAAATAAGCATCATGCTGTTTTTGCTATTGGTATCGGTGTTTTCATCGTGCAATAACAAACAAAGCGAGCAAGGGCATGAAAATCATGTTCAGGACGAAGGCGATTATATCTGCTCCATGCGCTGCGAAGGAGAAAAAACTTATCCGCAACCCGGCAACTGTCCGGTTTGTAAAATGAAATTGCAGTTGGTCGAAGAAGAATTAGTGCAAACGGTTTCCCCCAACAAACAGGTTTTATCCCGTCAGGCAACCGTAAAACTGCAAACTGCAAGCGAAGCGCAATCCATAAAAGCACAGGGCTTCATTGATTATGACCGCAATCGAAATCAAAATGTATCAGCACGTTTTGGCGGAAGAATTGAAAAACTATTCGTGAAATACAATTTGCAGTTCGTGAATAAAGGTGATAAAATATTGGAACTCTACAGCCCCGAACTAAACACCATTCAGGAGCAACATTTATTTCTGCTGAAAACAGAAACCGGAAAAACACTTATTGAACAATCGCGCGAAAAACTAAAACTGTTGGGAATTACCGAACAACAAATTTCAGCTTTAGAAAACAAAGGCACATTCACACAATACATTGCTGTTTACAGCCCTGCAAGCGGCTACATTCTTTTTAATTCCGATGAGCAAACCAATACAGGTTCACAAGCCACGCAGCAAACATCCATGAGCAGCATGAGCATGAACGCAAATACTTCCGATGCTAAAACATCGGGTTCAGCAGGTGTGCAAATTCGTGAAGGCATGTATGTAAACAAAGGCGAAACGCTATTCAGCGTAAACGATTTACAAACCGTTTGGGCAATCATTTCCGTGCCCTCTCAATATCATTCATCCGTTCAGCCAAACAAACAAATCAATATCGTTTCAGAATTATTTCCCGCTCAAATTCTCACAGGAAAAATTTTACTGATGGAAAAAACATTTGAAGAAAAACAACAACGCTTCGTCAGGGTAAGAGTTGAATTATACAATCCGAAAGCTGCTTTGAAACTCAACTCACTCGTTACGGCTGAGTTTCCGCTTGAAACGAAAACGGGTTTTCAAATTCCCTCATCGGCAGTTTACCGCACAGGCATGAACGCTTTTGTTTGGGTAAAAACAGGAACAACTAAAAACGGAACAGGAATTTTTGAGTTGCGGAAAGTTGTCACAGGCGTAGTAAGTAACGGAACAACAACCATAGTAAGCGGTTTTGCACCCGATGAAGAAATTGCTTTACACGCTGGGGCATTAACCGACAGCGAAACATTTTTAAACGGAAACTGACATGAAGCAAAAAATAATTTTTCTTTCAATCACTATTCTTTTTGCATTGGCAGGTTGCAAGAGCAAAAATGAAAATCACGCAGGGCATGATAGCGGAACATACTATACCTGCCCCATGCACCCAACCGTAAAAAGCAACAGCCCCGGTTCTTGTCCTGTATGCAATATGTCTTTAATCAAAGTCGAAAAACAAAACAACGAACATGCACAACAAGCGGGCAATTTCATCACCATTGAAAAAAAACAGCAACAATTAGCTGGAATTAAAACCGACACCGTAAAATTTCAAAACATATTTTCTGCTTCAACCATTTTGGGAACAGTTGCCATTGATGAAGAACAGGTAACAACTATCAGCAGCCGTGTCAAAGGAAGATTAGATAAACTCTACATCAAAACATCAGGCGAATACATCAGAAAGGGAAACCCTGTTTACGCCATTTACAGCGAACAACTTTTTGCCGATGAGAAAGAATTTCTTGTCCTGTCAGAAAATAAAATAAACAGCAATGCTGAAAATAAATTGCTGAACGATATGCTATCGGCATCCAAAAACAAACTTTTGCTTTGGGGGCTTTCAGAAAAGCAGATTGAAGAATTAGAAAAGAACAAATCCGCTTCACCGCAAATTGTCTTTTATGCACAGACAGAAGGTTATGTTACCGAAATTCTTGTAAAAGAAGGAGCGTATGTAGAAGAAGGAACACTGCTAATCAAACTAACTGCACTAAATCAGGTTTGGATTGATGCACAGGTTTACTCCAATGAAATAGAAAAAATTAGCGGCAGCAATTCCTTTCAGGTTTTTTCCGAAACCTATCCCGATGAAATTTACACAGGTCGCCTTGTGTTCAGCAATCCAAGCGTGGAAAATGGTCGCAAAGTGCAACTGTTGCGCCTTAAAGTTGACAACTCCAAAAACAAACTCATTCCGGGTATGATGGTATATGTAAGTCCCAAACAAAATTCAAAACCCGTTTTAGCCGTTCCAAAATCTGCTGTTCTGTTAGAGAAAATGAAAACCGTTTGGGTATTAGCGCATAACAACACCTTCGAGCAACGCATGGTTGAAACAGGCGCAGAAAATAAATTCTGGATTGAAATTTTATCCGGTTTGAAAGATGGCGAAACAGTAGTTACCGAAGGAGCATACTTAATCAGCAGCGAATTTATTCTCAAAAGTGGGGCAGGACAAAGGCATGAGCATTAAACCACTCTCATAATCGAGATTTCTTCGCTATATACTAAGTGCAATCATCACGAGTCAGCTTGAAATAACACATCTACAAACTGGCTCAAAAAAACTGTACTATTAGAAAGGCTATCTGCCTACCAGTGAATGGTTCATAAAAGATAAGCATGAAGGTGTCTTATCCATACCGACCAATGTGTATATCATGTGAAAGTATGTATGTTCTATGCTATTGTCATGTGATTAATATGTGATAGCTAAGCAATCTTTATGTCAGTAAACCACAACAATGCCTCAGTTCTATGCTAAGCTATATATGATGTGGTCCTATGAATTTTCCAGTAACGAAAACTCTTTTGTTTTCCAAACTTTTCATATTTTTCAGGTGCAATCTGAATTCAATCTAAATTAAACTTTGAATGATTGGAGTTGCCTTCTTCCTTGGCCAACCCATTTGATAGTAAGCTCGACTAAGTAATACCTGTTGTGTGAATCACATCTAATGAGTCCCCCCCGACTCAGCACTAAGCTTCAGTATATTTTAACAGTCACACTGGCTGGTTTCATTTCTTTGGCATTTCCTATACAAATAATTATTGAAAATAAGCAAGGCGGACTATGATACTTAGGAACATGCTGAAAATTTAAACCTTTGATATATCAGAAATATAGGCAAATGTAAATGGACTGAAATTGGATATATTACAGCAGAATCCCGGGCTATTGAAATGCTAAACAAAACGAGATATGTTAGTGAAAAAACGAAATACGAGCGTAGCGATAAATAAGTAATAGCTATTGAGGAAGCAAGAGCACTACTGGTTGATTTTAAAATGTCAGTGACGAGGAGGTTCGCATGTGCTGGATAGCCTAAACATACTGCGAAGTGGTCTTCGGAATTATCAGATGCAATGCGTTTTCTCTTGACCTGGAACGAAAACAAGCAACATAACCATTCACTGATTTTAACACCATGCTGGCAAGACAAAGAGTTTAGCGGGCAGGTTTTATCGGCAAGTCCCATGTTGGAACAGTTTGCCAAAGTACCAGTTAAAGGTGCGCTTGAAGTCCTGAGCAGTTACGGTAACTGTAAACAATAAAAGCAGAAGAAAAAAGAAGAGTCGGTTCATATTCAATTATAGTTCCTGCAAATTACAGAAAAGCTATTAAATAAAAAAGGACGCAGCACATCAATTCTCGATTTAAAGTTGCAATCAATCATCAACAAAGGGTAGAATATCTCTATCCTCACCATTGAGCTGCAAAAAAACAGTATCTTATTTACTGAACTCACCGTGTAAGCATTCGGTGGTTCACCACCTTCTTTAAAAGGTTATCCCTGTATGCAACTCCTAATGGCACTGTGTACTTCCCCAAATGCACTTCATCAGAGCTTATACTCTCTATCTTGTGGCTATGCACCAGATAAGACCTGTGGCAACGAATGAAGATACCTGATGGCATCTGTGCTTCTGCATTCTTTAAGTTGACCAACACTACATATTGCCTCTTATCTGTATAGATGCGTACAAAGTCCTTCATGCCTTCCAGATAAAACACATCGGCATACCGTATTTTGACATACTGCGAATCTGACCTGATGAAGAAATGGTCGTCACTGAAGGATAGGTTTCTTAAAGAGTGTTTTGATACATCAAGCTGCCTGAAATATTCATGCAGCAGATTAGCTACATGGCTGAAGTGTTCCTTTGTGATAGGCGTGTACAGGTGAGCTATGGTTTGTAAATCCTCTTTTGTAGCTTCACCATTAAAATCAAGTCGGATAAGTGCATCAATTTGCCTGAGACTATCAATAATCTCTTCACTGCATTCTTTCTCTGACTGTTCTCCTATAAAGACAACGTGTATTCTCTGGCTTTTGAGCAGACGCATAGCGTCCTTTGGTTTGCGTACAGTTTTCACTAATTCCATGTCGGTACGTTCAGACAAGAAACCTGTCAGTGCATTGATTATTTCAGGACGATAATCAAATATCAAACAACGTAAACTATACGGCATATTACTGCTTGTGAATATAGCCGTATCAAATGCCTGACTGAATCTTGCTGTATACTTTTCAGCAGCATTGGTATATTTTATCAGCGGTCTGGTATACTTACCCCAAACAACAATCCCTTTTCTAATAACATTGTTCAAAATAGTTTATACCATGAAAAAGAAATTTAATGCTTTATTAGTTTGTGCAGGAGTAGCTGCACTGATGTCATGTTCAAAACCCTCAGGTAAAAAAGCAATGCAAGAAGTATGTGATTGCTACAGTACGCTACTGACACGTGAATACATTACGAAAAAAGACATTCGATATGTGGAAGATTCTTGTGCTGCAATAACACAAGAGAAGTACAAGGAATCTTATAACACTGATGACAAGTTCAAAAGTGAGGTTCTCGCAAACAAGTACATGTTTGAGAGTATTGAGAAGCAGGTAAAAGAAAAAATGAAAGGTCAGGTAGAAGATATTTCACTTTGGGATTTAATTATAAAAAGTAGGGCTGATTTGTTTGGAACTAAGAAAGAATACAGCGGAAGGAACATACGTCTGACAGGATGGTTAAAAGAAGTAGAGGAATCAAACGGGTATAAAGTTGTAGTGCTGGAAGGTGTTTCAACAAAAGATGGGGAATCCATATTGATGGACGGATGGGGCAGAAAAAGACCTGCTCAGGACATCACTCGTTACTTTGGTGTTGCTACCTGTAAGTTAAAGAATGATGCAAGCCTTTCCGGATTAAAACCTGCTACTAATGATGAATTCTTTCAGGAGGTTGTAGTGGAAGGAGAGGTTTTCGACTTTGACCATAAAAATGAAGGATTCTCTATGTTGGGACAATACATCAATATAGAAAAGAACATAGTTGAACTTAAACGATGCGCTATAATTGAAGCTAAAGAGATTGGAAATAAATCTATCCAAAACAATGCATCACCCGCAATGCAAAGCACTGCTGACGAAAAAAAGGAAGTAAGTATAAACAATGACCGGTGTGAAGAATTTCTTGAAGGGTACGAAAGGTATGTAGATGAAGTAATCTATTTAAGTGAAGAAATAAAAGAAAATCCTGATAACCCAGAGCTATTAGAAAGCTTCACCAATTTACAACGCGAGCAATCAGAATGGATAAACAAATTAAAGGATTGTAAAAAAAATAGTGAGCTAGCACGAAAGATAGTACTGCTTAATGCAAAATTGTCTAACGCAAACAACTAAACAGATACATCATCAATTAAGTAAAGTATAAATCATAGTGCTTAAGTACAAATTTTAGAACACCCAATATGACAACAACCAACAACGGGCGTGTAACTGTTTCAAGGGACGCCATCACATTCAAAGGCCTTATCGGCTCAACTACAATCAACCGAAATAACATCAAAGAGCTGACACATTGTACAGGCTTTATGAGATATGTACGTGCTGTAATCCGCATCATCTGTATTGTTACAATTGTTGAAGGAATCAGACTATTGTTTACGCATGCTATGGTGGAAATAGTAACCTATGACAGCCCTAAACCACAAAGGATATGGTTTAGCTCAGCAGAGGAGTACGTACAATTCTGTAAAGCTCTTTAACCAACATAAAGCAAAGAAGCCCTCATTTGAGGGCTTCTTTGCTTTTAAGGTAATTTATCACCTGTATTAATAAAAGTGCCTTACAATGCTTGCAAGGGCGTTACGGTGATTCTTTAAGGTGACTTTCTATGCTTCTATCTTCAATCCGGCTTTAACTGCCTTTTCAATGAATACCAGAATGCTTTCTTTCGTCCACTGGTTTGTCACAGCTACCTTGGTACCGTCTGCCAGTTTGATGATTTGTTCAGGCTTTAAGAAATAGCGGTCATATTTCTCTCCGCTACGCTCACGCGCATACTTTATGTTCTGTACCACACCGTAATACTTCACAATCTCATCAGGGAAAATACCCTTTAACTTTTCCAGAGTCAGTTTCTTCTTAGTTGCAAGTTCTGCCACAACCGCAAGTGCAAGAGGTCCTTTTTTCAAGCGGTTGCCCATGAACATAAATTCCGATATATCTCTTTTTGGTCCATAGGAAGAAGCGGCTGTTTTCTTCAATGGTTTCTCTACCTGTGCTACAGGTGCCTTTACTTTTCCTGCCGGTTTAACAGGTTCTTTGGCAAAGAGGTAAACGGCATCATTGCCTTTTCCTTCAATAGTAATGCTTCCACCCTTCTCAAGTGAACGTGTAAGGCTGAACACATTCAGCTTAGGAACCTTTGTTCCTTTTACGATTTGATCAGTAGAACAATTGGGGTGCTGTGTGATGAACTGAAGTATCAGTTCTGATTTAGATGTTGTCTTATTCATATTTTGATTATTAATGTTACAAAGCGAGTATAGCAGATACCGTTGGAAACACTGCGGCAACACTGGAAGAAAACTTTCTGAGTGCATGCAAAACAGGGCGCTTTTCTCCTACAGAAAACAAAAAAGACAGGTATAGCAATACAAGAAGGCTACAAACGACTAAACACTTTCAAATTTTCTACAGGTCATAAATTATTTGCATGGTGTTATCAGCGTCAGTAGTACTATTTGTTGAGGAGGATATTCACTCACTATAAGGCACAGGAAAGCCTTCTAAAAACACTTTGGCACATACACGGGAAAGCCCGTTACGCCTATATTCGCTATCGACACTCACATGCAGCACAACCTACGTTGTATAGTATTTGATTCCCGTCCTGACATCATCAACACACTCACAGATTTTTTATCAAACCGTAATGATATGGAACTGGTAAAGTGTGTACGCAAACCAAAAGATGCCATAAGGATACTCAGGAGCCAGCGGATAGATGTAGTCTTCATCGGACAACAGGCGGCCAAAGAATGCAATGAAGAGATTACAGATACGCTCAGGCAAGTTGATGCACTGGTTAGCCTTGATGATGTTAATGAACCTATTGAAGCGAATCTGCAAGCTGTTGCACATCTTTATACACCTATCACCAAAGAACATTTTAATCATGTTGCCAATCTGCTGAATGAATATTTCAGAAAATTGGGAATATCCAGACATGGTCTGCTAAATCCGTTTTTGGTAGATGACCATTTCTTTATTCGCTCAGATGCTCACTATGTAAAAATACGGTATGCTGATGCTTACTACTTGGAAGGCATGAAAGACTTTGTACGCATTTATACTGATAAGCGTCAGTACATGGTACTCGTTAACTTGAAGAATGCAGAAGCTCAGCTTCCATCAGGGCTGTTTGTGCGTTGCCACCGCTCCTACTTAGTAAACACCCAGAAGATTGAAAGCATAGGTTCTGATGAAATTCACTTAGGCAAGTATACTGTGCCATTGGGAATAGCCTATAGAAACGCGCTGCTGGAAACAGTGGTAAACCACAGAATACTGACCAGGTAGTGTATGCCCTGGAGATTTTTCTGAATTAAGAAAAATCTCCGTTTACAGGTCATCATACACAGAGGCAATCTCTTCCTGCCTTAAACCGAGGTATCTTCTGGTGATGCTAACACTGGAATGATTGTAAACTTCTGAAAGCAGGATAAGCGCATGGTCTGAATAGTTCTGCTTCTCCATAAATCTGCGTCCAAGTGTTTTACGAAGCATGTGAGAACTTACATTTCCTGAGACCTTGATTTTATACTTGGTCATTATCGTTTTTAGTTTGCTGTTTACATAGTGCCTTCGGATGGCCTGTGTACCATACCGGTTAATAAACATCAGCTCATTTACCAAAGGTTGGCCTGACTTGATATGAAGCCGTTCTGCAATCTCTTTGAGTTGTGGATTGACTTTGATTCTTCTGGTCTTTTTTGTTTTACGTTCATTGAGTGTGAAATCTTCTTTTTCCAGTATATCGGCCCATGTTAAAGATAACAGGTCTGAGATACGCAAACCGGTGAAAGCACCACAGGCGATAAGCAATGCAAACTTAAAATCACGGTCACGTTCCAGTTTGCTAATCAGGGTCAGAGTGGTTTCCCACTCCAGAAATGAAGTTGTTGTTTTTTGTCCGGGAAGTGGCATAAATAAAGGGGTTTCCGTGAATTTAGCCGTAAAACCTCACTTTTAACACGTTTTAAGCATAAATGACACTTGACCTATATTTCCCAAAACTAAAGTCAGTTTCAGTAGCAGTATTTCTTGCTACTTTACTAAAGACACGTTACTTTTATCAAAAGTGACATGTTGAATTAGTATTTAAGATATTTGTAAAATTATACTATGAGAAAGAAAAATCTGCCAATCATAAAAGAAGCCCATAGAAAAGAGTGGCTTTCACAAAGAGAATTCGAATCGGTAATTGAGCCCTGGAAAGTAGATCATTGGAATCCCAAGGACTATGGGATAGATGCAACAGTTGAACTTACACGACCAATAAGAGGGACAAAAGACTTGCATGCACTTAACCAACGGTTTCATGTGCAATTGAAATGCACGGATAGTCTCAAAGAGATTAATGAGATGGCTTCATTCCCTGTGCATACAGATAAAATAGAGTATTGGTATAGAGGTAATTTACCAACCATGTTAGTTGTATATGACCGGAAGAAATCAAGGCTTCTGTACAAATGGATTGATACTGATATTATTAATGAATTAGATAACAAGAATTTAGGTTGGCGAAATCAAAAGTCAGTTACAATCAGAATTCCAACCAATTCCTTACTCTCAGATAGCACACTTCGTATTGGCATCCAAGAGTATGTAGAGAGATGGAAAGTGCAGCCCAAAAACTTACTTATCCCGGGTAAATATTTTGAATTGCAGAAGGAGGCCAGAGATGTGGTTGACCAATTTCGACATACTGTTGAAAAATCTGATTTTGCATCTATACAACAGGATATATTAAACATTCAGAATTGTATTGATCATGCTATATACCGTATAGCTATAGCTGGACCATCTAGGGCAGGAAAGAGTACGCTTATAAATGCACTCCTTAGGAGAAGAGACGTTTCCCCCGTCAGAAATAGACAAACTACAGGTGTGCCAATAGAAGTTCTACCTGCAAAACAAGAATGCCTATCTATTCTGTTTCAAGATAAAACTATTGAGAAGTACGATTTAACAGACGAGAAAATCAAAGAATATGCTTCTCAGGAAAAGAATTCAGGCAACAGAAAAAAAGTAGCTGTTGTAAGAATAGAACTTCTAAACAAAGAACTCGAAAAGGGCATTGCATTGTATGATACACCGGGTTTGGATGATGCTAACGAATTGATTGAAACAAATACCTGGTCAACTCTTGGACATGCCAATTCTGTCATTTACATGATGGATGCATCCACATTCCGAAATGGGGGTTTTTCTTTTAGAAAAGACCACTACTCACAGATTAATGAGCTTGGAAATAAAGATTGCCTCTTTTTGGTTTTCAATAAAATTGATGACCTGCGTGAAGGGCAACTGGAAGAATTTCAACAAAACATTCTGGAAGATTTAAATGACTTGGATCTAATTAAGTATGTAGGTAATCGGATTTTTTACATAAAGGCTGATGAGAGCCTTAAACATAGAACAGGAGAAGCTTTAAAAGAGAAGGACTCAGTAGCAGAATTAGAAAGTGCCATTTGGCAGTTTATGCTCAATGAAAATAAATTCGGACTTTCCAGGCTAAAAAGTGCTTTGAGCGACTTAGAAAATCAGATAACTAATTTTAAACAAATAGTAGCAGTTCGTTTCTCAGACCATAAAAACAGGGTTAAGTTAGAACAAGCCATACGTGAGGCTGAGGGAAAAGTTAATGAGTTAAATGACATTTTCAGGATAGGCCATAAGAAGAATGTAACTGTTCTTTCTCAAAATTTGGAAGAAAAAAGAAATGCATTTTATAATCAAGTTAAGTTCGAACTAAACAGTATACCACCCGATAAACCATTACCCAATGATACAGAAATTCGCAAAAGACTCTTTGAGGGAATTAATGTGATCATTCAAGAAACTAATGCAATATTTGAGGAAGAAATTCAGGAGCTAAAAGACCAAGCTGAAACATGGTTTAAAAACAATCTTACAAAGGTAAGAGAGGTTCTCAATAGCAATGTGGAGCAAAAATTTGTTGATTTCACTGACTTTGAAAATTATGAGTTTAAAGAACAGCAAGGTTACTCCTTCCTTGGTCCTAGTACATTTATAGCACTTGCTATTGGATTTTTTTCCGGGCTTCCAGAACTTGCTGCAGTTGCATTTATACTAACTAGTCTAACAAGTATTTTCCTGTCAAAGGAGGAAAGAAGAAGAAAAAAAGTAAAAAAGATAACAACTGGAGTTAAAGAGAATTTTGATAAAGTCTTTGAAAGTGTTAAAGAAAAGTATATTGAGGCTGCTGAGGAGCATGTATTAGATATGGAGAAGTTTACCAGATCTAAACTGAATAATTATTTTAATGACCTGAGAGGACAAGCAGCGAAATTCAAGGAACCATTATCTGAATCGGAAAGAAAAAGTATAAAAAATGCACTAACTCTGAATGAAGAACTACTTGAAAGGTTGGTTGATATTAAAACTGAAATTAATGAGGCAATATGAATCCAAACCAAATCGAACCAATAAATAAGCTATCTCACTTCATAAAACAATTCCACAACAAGGAGTTGCAAAATAACTACATGCCTGATTCAATGGAGTCTGATACACTATGGGCTTCATCTCATCTTTTTGCAAAACTTATATACAAGTCGGGAAAACATAAATTCTTACATAAACTGGAGGATTGGCTTGAGTATAAAGTATCATACGAAAAAAGAAATGATTGTATTATTGACATCGATAACCTTATCAATAACCACTGGATACGAAAGACGCTTGGCTTTATTGAAATTCCCGGAGTTATACGAAGTGCTGCGAACGAAGTCAATAGGCGGAAACTACACAAGGACGGAATTTTATTCCTTATAGAAACAAAAGCTAAACTTGGGAGCAAAATTCCAATTAGCATTTTCCTAGACTACCTTTCTGAGTTCGAAAAGAAAAAAGGGATAGAAATAGGTATAGAAGAAATAAGAAAGTGGCATATCACTAAGGAAGAAAACGAAGAGATTCACATTTTAAATGTACATTACTACACCCCTCTGCTTGAGAAGTGGAATGAGCTTAACTTTATCTATGAGTATACACACAGCAGCAATCAGGAAAATGATATAGGTACTCAAGTTGACAAGACTATTTTTGAGGAGTCATATCTTGAACATTCAAGACTATTTATAAATACACCTTCCATTGAGAATTTGATTGCGCAAAAACTCATTAAGGAATCGGAATACAATACTATAACTGTCCTGCAATTACATCATCCACAATCTATTCACTCAAAAACATCGGGTATTTTCTGGCAACTTCTTTGTAACGACAATTTATTCAATACAGATACAGAGCGCCTAAGAATCTGGTTACAAAGAACGTTTCTTCCGCACTGGCCAGATATAAACAACTACATCACAGAAGAGTTCTCTTTAAGATTCATTGATGCAGCAATGGAATTGATTAAGCTCGACTCGGATACACTTGGTGTAGAGGATGAAATAGGCAAAATAAAGCTTGATTCCCGTTTAGTTGGTGACTATACCCAGCTAAGTAATTCAATAAAGCACTCAGGAGATGAACTTAATAATGAGAATCTTTTCGATTTATTAAAATCTATGGATGAGGTTGGGGAAAAGTGGCATGATGACATTTTTCAAGTACAACGAGTGAGATATAATCTTGCCTTTCTGATTAAACAAATTGTTCTGCTTGACAATAAAAATGAATATGTTGAAAAGACTAACGAGCGTAAGTATTTTCCGAGAATTAAAGAGTTGCTCCGCTTGGGAATAGACAGACCTTATCTGTTATGGGAAACAGCGCATTTTGTTGCTCAAAACAGACCTTCAGTTATTCCATACTTGCTTGTAGAAACAGATTTATCTTCGTTATGTTTCAAAATTATTGACAGAGTATCATTTCTTCAAGTCAATTTAGAAGGAAATTCTGACATCAACATTGAAGTGTGGAAGAAGAGTTTAGATCTGTCCTTATATGCCTTCTCAAGCATAGATGATGCTAAACAAAAGGCGAAATTCATTTTTCAGGTGTTCAACCGATTAACACAAGGGAAATATAATGTCCATTATTCAGGTGGGAGACAAAAAAGTGTAGAAGAATTTCTTTTTAAAGAAGAAACAAAAATTTCAATAGTGCTGGATGTACTATTGAGTTACCCTCGTTATACTCATTCTGTATATCCTGCCAATAAAGAATTCTTTTTCCCAACCATTCTAAATGAACTTTTTCAGGAGTTTAAGAGCTATAAACCAGACCCAAAATGGCAAAATGGGTTTATTCAATTACCCATTGAACAAATTACAGGCTACAGCTGGCTCCTAAAATGCTTAACTCTCCCGGACTTTCAACTTCAGCTTAAAAATTCAGAACTCCCTGACAAAATATCTGAAGAATTTCTCTCGATATACATTGAAAGGATTCAACAAACTGAAGAGTATAAACTCAATTTCGAAACTGGAGAAAAAGAGCTTTCTCCTGCAAATTGGGGCGAAAAGAATGAACGCTTAGAATTAGTTGAGTGGATATATCCGGTCTACCACCTGAATAATACCAACAGGTTAAATGCATTTCTATCCCCGGTTTTTAGTTTTAAAAAGACAAAAGCAAAATATGATGATACAAACTGGTTTAATGCAGAAAAATTACGAAGTCATTTTGGTATTCTGTTACAAATTCTAAGAGCGCTAACCTCATCAAATATTGACAACAATTTAAACCGAAATAAAATTGCCGAAATTAAGAGCAAAATAGAAGCAAAGCTGGTAGAATATGTAAGGGGATATAGTGTTTCAAATATAAAACAAGCGCAAATAGATATTTTCGAACGTGAGTATGAACGATCGGTTTTTTCATATCAATTGTTACCCTTATTAGCTCAAGCCATTAATTGGTTTGAAGAAAAAGAAGAAATCATTAAGGCCCTTGCAGACACAAGTGACTTAGTTCGACTACTTACTATAGCTGAATGGATTACCTCTGAGAGCGCTAAAAAATTGCTTGTACAGAAAGTAAAGAAAGCTAAAATTAGAGATTTCTTAGAAAAAACATATTGGATTCCTGAAGTAGAGTCTGCAATGATGAGGATGATAGACTACCCTGAACTACAGAGTCAAGTAGAAGAAACTCTAAAATTTTGGGAGGCAAAAATTTCAGGTCCTAAAAATCTGCCGGAATTAATTCAAGCAACCTATAACGTAAAATTACTTCTTGCTTACAAAAAGAATGATGAAAATTTGTTAGATCAAGTATCTAGTCCTGAGAATAACCATATTCGAACATCCACAAAATTTGATAAAAAGGAATTCTTCAGAGGATTGATTAGACTTAAATCCGATCCCGAGGCGGCATACCAAATATTTAATAAGCTCTTGACTGTTCAGCCAAATAACACTGCTTTGGCCCTAAATCGTTTCGCGTGCAAAATTAGTCATGGGCTTAAAGTGAAACAGCCGGTAATTCTAGAAGAGGCAATAAACGAATGGGACAATTTTGAGAGTAAAATTAGAGATAAAGGAGAACTCGATTCCATTCAGATAAATTTATGGGCGAATAAGCTCATCGTCTATAATGAGTTAAAAAAACATGAGGATTTCGATAAGTTGTACCTAACCTTAGAAAAGCCTTACAGAATGCTACCAAATTTTCTTTCAATAAAAATTGAAAACCTTATTGAACGAAAGTTGACCGCTTCTGCTCAGCAACTCTTAAAAGAGGCCCGCTCATATCATCAGTTTTCAGATGGAAGTGAACCTGATTTTATTCAGAAATTATCAAGAGAAATCGAAGGAACAGACCTTATAAAAGACCTAAAAAATAATTACAATGAAATATTCTCAAAATCACCTGAAACATTAATTAAGATATTTCCTGAAAATCTTAACGGTAATGAGATCATAGAGAGCTTTATTGTGAAAGAAGTCGCAATTGCAGCTGATAAAATGCTGGACAAAATACAATCAATTCATGAAATAAGGAAAGAGGATAAGTATTCTGATTTGCTTCTATTAGCGTTAGAGTCTCGTATTATCCCTTGGGGGTGGCATGCAACATCTCAAGACAGAGGTGCTTTTTCAGCATCGGGAAAAGGATTGGGTGAAAGAGATTGCACTGTTAAGGCCAAGCAGGATATTTTAGCAATCATAGAGATGTTCAACTTTAAAAGTAAGGCAACTGTGCAATCTCATCTCGAAAAGTTATTCAATTATCATCATCAAAGGCAATTCTTTATTGTGCTTTCATATTACATGGGAAAAAAAGGCGAATTTGATACTACATGGCGGAAATACGCAAATGAGATAGTCCCGGATATTAAATACCCGACAGGCTTTAAGATGGTAGGTAAAAATTTAACTGATGTTACTACAAAATTTGATTACAAAAATTCTGCAATTAAAATAGGAAAGGCAAAGCATGGTAAAGAGTGTCTGGTTTATCACTTATTTGTAAATATAAACTACAGAATTCACTAAGCATGCAAAATCGAGTAAAGCCAATTCATCATATGTTCAAAAATGGATTAAAAGTAACAATCCCTCTTTTATTCTTTTATGCCATATTTGCGTTTACCCCTATTGAACTGTTTGATGATTTTTTTGAATTCAAAAAAATCATGTCTCCAACAGATTTTATATCAACAATACTTGGTGTTCTTGCTACCATTATAAGTATCACTGTAGCTATCATCATCTTATCTTTTGAAACATTTAAACACAAGGCGGGTGAATATGCTACTGAATATTTTGGCAGCATAAAATGGCTACATTATTTAGTTGCTCTTTACATAACTTCTATTCTTTTAATATTTTTCAGTTTTATTCATATTTCCAGGGAAGGATCAGACTACGTAAACCTTCTGTATTTTAACACATATCTCTTCATTACAACTTTAGGCTTACTGCTGGTATTTTCGTACAAACTATTTCAGAGCATTTCGGTAAGCGAACTCATTGCATACTACTATTCGAGGTTAAGTGTAAAGGATATTATTGCCAATCGGGGTCAATACGGAAGTCCTGGCTTAATTAAAGAAGCTCTAGCCAACCCTTTGTTCATTCTTGAGGATTTGGGGTTATCATACGTTAGAAAAGGAGACTTTGTTGCAGCTAACTTTATCTATTCTAAAATCAGTGATAAAATTATAGATGAGATAAAGGGTGCTGACGACAATAATTGCAGACAATATCTAAATTACCTCTCAAAGGTGTATTATAATGTTATTCCTGAAGCAATTCATCAGAATAACGATGTATTACTTTCAGAAATTTGGGGGTGGCATTATAGAATTCACTCATCTCTTGGAATTAAAAGAGCTTCTATTTTTTGGGATTACTATTCAGGCTTCGGGTGTAGCTATTATAAGATACTAATACAAAATGGGAAGTATGATTATTCAGAAGAATTTTTCAAAACCACTTCTTTTCTATTTTATAATTATGACTTTAAAAAGCTTTACCCAGATGAAAAACTAATTCTCTCTTTTGCCCTATACTATCAAAAAGAATATATCAATTTATATGGCAAACCAGAAATGTTAAACGAAGATAATTACACTGATCGCGCGTGGGAAGACTTTATTAAAGCTTATGTGAGAATTTATTATACATGTGGGGAATTTAACCTCGAAACCAATAATGAAAGAGGGCTAATTGCTGTAATTCATAGTATGAGTAACCACATAAAATTTAGAAATACATCTTCATCTGCTCCTCTTAAATCTCTCTACGTATATGGTGCTTTTTATCCGATAATAGGTGAGCTATTGGATAGAGGTATTGATAGGGGCATTTTCAGAAATGATACTGATAAAATCTTAAGAGACATCAATCCATTAACTGGTATCGGGCTCACCGGCAAAGTACTCTACGAAAGACACGTATTAACTGAGTATTGTAACTTATTAATATTCTTACAACGTAATGGAATTACCAGTCACTATATTTTGGGGGGCTTAACCTACGGGCCAATGGTTCTTCCTGGTGAACTCGGAGCATTGGTGCACAGATACTTACATGGGTACAAAAAAGATGAGAATATGATAGGCTGCTTGGAATTTATTGTTGAGGTCTTTGGGGTACTTAAAGAAAAACTAGAACACGATTTAACTAGTAGCAAGAACCAAGGACTGCATTTTCAACTAAGAGAAAGGTTAAAAGAAATATCAATAAGGCTTTCTACAAGTCAGACCACAGATGCCAGATTAATACAGATGAATCGAAAGGTAAACACCTTGATTCGTATTATGACTAGGATTAGAAAGGACAAAGGGATAATAGAGGAACAAGCATGATAAGCGTGTAACTAAAGTTGTATGACTCTAGCAGGCTTAATAAAAAGCACTTGAAAAGAAGTTCAATAAAAGCCAATAACCTTCTTTTGTTTAGTTATTTCATTGACACTTTCTTCGGTCTCCAAACCATATACATCAGCTAAGGTCATTTCTCTTTCAGGCAACGCTGGCTTCTTCAATTCCTTGGCAAGGTTTCTGGCCTTATCCAAACTAAGTTCCTTGAATTCATAGCTGGCAGTAAGTCGTCCTTTTCTCAGTAAAGCAGGGTCAATATTTGAAAGCGGTGTGTTGAACGTACAAATAACCTGAATACTCAGCAAGTCAGATAAAATACCGTCACATAGGTTAAGCAGGTTTGAAACAGCTGAACTCCGGGTGAAGTTCCTGTCTGCAATCAAATCTTCTGAGTCCTCAATGATTAAGATGGAGTTTGGGGCCTCCGTAAGCAATGCAAGTAAAGATGGCTCAGATAGGTTGCCGGCTATCTCTGGGGACAAATAAATGACCCTTTTCTCAATTGTGGAGGCAAGGTAACGTAAGAAGGTTGTTTTACCCGTACCGGGCTTACCATGTAATAAAAAAAGACCTTTCTCATTTTCCCTGGAAATATGATCCACGGCAGTTTGGCTAAAATTGATAAAATCATCATTGTAATGAGTATTTAAATTGACTGAGGAGCACTTAAGTTCAAAAGGGCTGTAGTATAACATTCCATGACTGGACAGAATGAATTCAACAGCTTTACGTTTTATGATCTTACTAGGAAACGTTTTTATTTTGTCTGTTAACCAATCAAGTTTTTTTATTGGTGTTAATCTGGGATTGTAATAAAGCTCCACAGAATCACCATGAGAGGAGAAATAAATCAAAATGCGGCCATTCAGCCAGACTGCCGCTGAACGAAGACTTGGTTCTGAAGATTGATCTGAGTAGTTGGTGTTTTTAATAATGTTATGCTGAGGCACTTTTACTTCATCCCTGAGCCAGCAATAAATATCTGTCTTGTCTACATTGCTGAAAATTATTCTGGAAGGCATTTCACTGTGTGTGCTTACATACAGCATTGCAGGGTTAATGAAACGGGCGTTCTCAAACGTGTATGCGGTTGAGATTCGTTTAGGCTTACTAAATTTGGCAAGCGTTTCTGCTGTTTCTTGCCATATAGATTGAAATACGGTTGTCATAAAGCTAAGATAGCCGTGAAAAATGAGAAGGCAGATGCTAAAACAAGGTGTTGAGCTCATAGATATGAAATCCAATCAGTTATTTTTCAGGCATTTCCAGCTTTTGAGGCATTTGATATAAACTCATGAACACTCATCTGTAAATGGTGATTTAGTTCTGAATGCTTATTTCAAACAGGTTATGCAGCAATAGAAGGAGAATCAATAATTTTATCAATTAGGGCTCCACCGGGCAATCCTTGCTTGAGTTGTGGTACAATACCATACTTGGCTTCAAAAGCGTCCTGAATTGCTTTAATGACAACATCATGATGTATCTGTTCATAGATTAGTGAATCATGTATGGTCGTAATAAACATTGATGGGTCATGTTCCATTAGTTTAGGCACAACAATGTCAATAATGACATCACTTTCCTTGCGTTGAAGTTCAATGGCAAATCCAATATGTCCTTCATCCTTTTTCTCCTTCAGGTAGTTGGTTACTTCAGGAAACCTATCTCTGAACCGCTTTATGGATTTTATTTGTAAAAACGTTTCATTAGGGCTAAAGAGTATTTGAAACATTTTCCCTTTTGCTTCATCCTTTGTTTCTAAAGACAGAAGTTCTCCTAATTCTTTGTACAAAGTTCCGTTAACACATAGATGATTGAAATAGGCCACGTCTTCAGGTATTCCTGTAAGAGACTTTGCATACTTTTCTCTTAACATACACGCTAAAATAAAAGGTTGCGAATTAGAAATGTCTACCTCCAATAGTTGGTTGACACCATCAACATACAATATGCTTCTTAGAATCTTTTTTAAGTTGGTCATATTGGTATAAACCCTCTTGCCTTTTTTATCTCTAAATAAATAGAAATTTCCATAAATAATATTTATCACCGATAGTATTAAAGAGGCACTTTTATGGCAAAAAGGGGAATCATATGCGGCGAGTATACCCCCCTCCCCTTTGTCGTTATTCATATTTATATCATTTAATAGCAAATGAAGGGCTGGAAGCTCAAAATGCTTGACAAGGGCCTCCAAACGCGTCCTATCGATGCGTATTCGCTCCAGATTAGCCTTCAACCAGGAAAGTGTAGAAGAATTATCAAAATCATTCGTGGTGATCTTTTTTAGAAGACGGAGGTCAGTAATTTTCTCTATTACGATACCACTTTCTATTAAAAGTGATGGATTTATTTCATACAGCTTTGAACACTTACCTGGGAGATAAGACCCAGAAGTACGAAGGATGTCGTGTTTGCATAATTCACTTAACACAGTTAAACCTAACTTTGACCCAATGATTGACCTAAGCGTGTTAGTATGAATAGGCACTCTACCTGCATACTTCTCCATATATTTTTGATTACTTACAAAATCATGGAAGACTTTACTTAACACATAAAGGTATCGCTGAGAATACTTTGTTTTCTTTTTGGTAAGCAGATGTTTTACTGCATTTCCTGCACGTTCAGGGTAAATTAGGTACTTCATAGAATATGATTATCATTTACCTTATATACTAAATTATCTCACCTCCACTCGTGCAGAAAACGCTAAATAACAAACAATTAACGCTACGTTAGTAACTCAAGTTACATAGTAAAAAAACGTGCACTATCCTTGGATTGTATTGGCGGACAAACTGGCGGACAAAAAAATACACGCTCACAACTTGTTGATTTTCAAATATATTTTAGAAGGTTCAGGTACCTCCCACACCACCGGTGATTAAAAAGCCTCGATTTATCGGGGCTTTTTCTTTTTTATCAATTCCGCATTCTGAAATTTTGTGCCTTGTTCGGCTTTGCTCAATAATTTCTATAATTCTGCAACACTTTTATTTCAAAAGCTGTCTTTGTGCTGAACTTAACTAACTATGCACATGCAAATTTCATTACCGTTAAAGGCATATTTATGTACACTGTTGCTATGCGTTTTGCAGCATACAAGCATATATGCACAAAAAGGTGGCTATACAGTAAGTGGCTTTGTTACCGAAAAAGGCAGTAAAGAACAACTACCGGGAGTAAACGTGTTTATAGCAGGTACCACAACAGGTGCCATTACCAATGCTTACGGCTTTTATTCGCTAAGGGTACCTACAGATAGCTTTACTCTTGTTTTTACTTATGTGGGATTCTCCCCCCAACAATTCCGCATGAAACTGGATGCCAACAAAGAACTCAATGTTGACTTATCGCAAGGTGTACAATTAACTGAGGTGGTTATAAGCAGCGAAAAAACAACGCGTGAATCAGAATCAGCACGCATGAGTACCATCAGCATTCCTATCACACAAATCAAAGAGATACCTGCGTTATTCGGAGAGAAAGATGTACTGAAAGTTATTCAGTTAATGCCCGGAGTACAGAAATCGGGTGAAGGTAATACCGGTATATATGTTCGTGGTGGTGGACCTGACCAAAACCTAATCATTTTGGATGAAGCTCCGGTATACAATGCCAATCACCTGTTTGGTTTTTTCTCCATTTTTAATGGTGATGCGTTAAAAAGCGTAGAGCTTACCAAAGGAGGGTTTCCTGCTCGCTACGGAGGAAGGCTATCCTCCGTAATAGACATGCGCATGAAAGAAGGCAATAAAGAAAAAATTCACGGAGAAGGCGGAGTAGGAATAGTAGCCTCACGACTCACGTTGGAGGGACCGATTGTTAAGGGCAAATCATCCTTTATTGTTTCGGGTAGAAGAACCTATATTGATATTTTGGCACAACCGTTTATGAGTCCTGTTTCGCGTGGAGGATATTATTTCTACGACCTGAACGGAAAAGTAAATTATGACTTGAATCAAAAGAATAAATTTTTTCTGAGTGGCTACTTAGGCAACGACAAATTTTACTCTAAAGAAAAAGCCACCGGTTACAAAAGTGAAGCTGGAATACGCTGGGGAAATGCTACAATAAGTGCCCGGTGGAATCACGTTCATAAAAGTGATTTATTTGCCAATACCTCTTTAATATACAGCCGATATCGTTTCAACGTATTTGCTGAAGAAGATATGGGAAACGATGTATTTACCTTGGACTACCTATCAGGCATAAAAGACATTACCCTTAAACACGATTACGACTGGTATGCATCTCCCAAGCATCAGGTAAAAGCAGGTATAATGGCCACCTACCATACTTTTACACCCAGAGCTGTACAAATGAAAGAAAATACAGTTACCGGTATAAATGAAAACAGCAAAGAAGAACAAACAGCATTTGAAACCGGTCTTTACATTGAAGACACCTGGGCTGTAACACAACGATTGAAGTTCAATGGCGGCTTCAGATTATCATCCTTTATTACACAAGGTACAACTTACATAAGGCCTGAGCCACGCATTTCCGGTGCATATATGCTTTCTGACAAAACAGCTATAAAGGCATCTTATGCTACCATGAACCAATACATTCACTTGCTTACCAATACCGGTATTGGTTTACCTACTGATTTATGGGTACCCACCACCACTAATGTATTACCACAACAATCCAATCAAATAGCTGGGGGTGTAACACGTGATTTCGAGAAAAATTATTTCATTTCCATTGAGGGTTACTACAAAACAATGAATAACATTATAGGATACAAGGATGGAGCCTCTTTTCTGGACTTTGAAAACATTAACAGCGACCCCGATAATAAACAGGAGAATGCCTGGGAAAAAAATGTGACACAAGGGCAAGGCTGGAGTTACGGAATGGAGTTCTTGTTGCAAAAGAAAAGCGGAAAATTTTCGGGCTGGATTGGTTACACCTTGTCATGGTCTCAGTTGCAATTCGATGATTTGAACAACGGTAAAAAGTTTTTTGCACGTTACGACCGAAGACATGACATTTCACTTGTAGGTATATACAAATTCAGTGAGCGGTTTAAACTGGCTGCAACATGGGTGTACGGCTCAGGCAATGCGGTTACACTTCCGCTTTCTAGCTACAGTTTAAATCCTCATACCATTTTGGGAGGTTTATTCTCCGGAGGTTCACAGGTAGATGATTACGGAGAGAAAAACGGTTTTCGTATGGCCGCATACCACAGATTGGATTTGGGTCTAAGTTTTACCAAGAAGAAATCATGGGGTGAACGCAGCTGGGAGCTTGGCTTTTATAATGCTTACAGCAGAGCAAATCCATTCTATTATTTTAGTGAATATGATGCCGACAATAAACGACATGAGTTAAAACAGGTAAGTCTTTTTCCTGTAATTCCTTACATCACCTATAATTTTAAATTCTGATATGAAACAACTGCTTAAATTATATACTTGTTGCCTGCTGTTACTGTTGTTTATTTCATCTTGCGAAAAAGAGGCCAATATAGACATCCCTAAACAACCACGTAAGTTGGTGGTAACCTCTTTTATCTCACCCCAGGACAGTCAACTTACAGTATCAGTTACACTCTCTACCCCATTGTTTGAAACTGATCCGGATAATAACGCCTTTGATTATGTAACAGATGCTATTGTTAGTATGAGCGATGGAATAACTACACAGGTATTCACATACAATGCATCAGTGCAACTATACACCTTACCGGCTTCACAGTTACCTGTTGTTGCAGGTAAAACCTATCACCTTAAAATAGCCACACCGGATGGTAAATATGCTGAAGCCCATTGCATCGTACCTGTTCCGGGTAATCAAACGCCTGTACTTAGTGCCCTTGATTCAGTAGAACTAAGAAGCGGAGCAACAGAATATCGTTTTAAAATAAACTATACCGACCAACCGGGTATTACTAATTTTTACCGACTGGGTGCTCAGGTAAAAGCAGTAAACGGACAAATCTTTAGTGCTGTTGCAGGTAATGACCCCACAAATATCTTACAAGGTAGCGTGCTGGACGATGACACAAAACAATCAGGGGCAGAAATCATTCACCGCTTTACCCATGAATTTTACGATTACTTATCTTCTCCTGATTCATTACACATTGACTTATTAATTACCGATGAGCCCTATTACCGTTTCCACAGCACCTTATTAAGTCATTTGCAGGCTAAAAATAACCCATTTGCAGAGCCGGTGCTCATATACAGCAATATTAACGGAGGACTGGGTTGCTTTGCCGCGTATATTCGTAAAACCAGCGCTATTGACATACCTTAAACAAATACGTCTGATTCCTGTAAATTAAGGCTTTTCCTGTACTACTCACCAAAACATCAAGTAGTTCGATTATCCGGCTATCGAGAAAATCTATGATATATGTAACTTATACGGCAACTTATATAAGGGTTTCAAAGTAGTATTGGCGCTCCTTTGCATGGTGAATTTTTGTTCACCTTAATACTATTCAAATGAAACATAAATTACTTTTTACATCAGCTTTTGCTGCTTTGCTCACCATCCCGCAACTTGTATTAGCGCAAGCCCCTGTTTTAGGCAGCACTACAGACTACGTCTTGTTCAGTTCTGCAGGTGCAGTGGGAAATACCGCCATATCTCATGTTACCGGGAATATCGGCACCAATGCCGGTGCTATTTCTTCTTTCGGAAATGTGGATGGTGTTTTAAATGCTGCCAACGGATCAACAGCAATGGCACTTACTGATTTGTCTTCTTTATACACTCAACTTAACGGAACAACCACTACAGCAACTCACGCTGCTGTATTAGGTGGTGGTGAAATACTTACTACGGGTGTTTATGCCATTGCATCAGCCGGAACAGTTGCCGGAAAACTAATACTTAATGCAGCAGGTGACCAGAATGCACAATTTATTTTTAAAATAGGCGGAGCATTTGCTACTGCTGCTTTAACTGAAATTGAATTAATGAACGGAACACAGGCTTGCAATGTATTCTGGATTGCAGAAGGTGCAATAAATATAGGAGCAGGCACCAAAATGAAAGGTACACTCATTGCCAACAATGCCGACATCGCTCTGGCAGCAGGTGGACAATTAGAGGGAAGAATGTTTTCTACTGCGGGTGCAGTTGCCATTGACGGAGCAACTGTTACATTACCGTTGGGATGTGGTAAAGCCATACTCACCGGCCCCGTTGCACCAACTTTAGGAAAAACAGAGTGTTATGCCATATTCTCCTCTTCAGGAGCGGTTACCAATACTACTTTGTCTAACGTAACCGGTGACATAGGAACAAATGTGGGCGCCACTACCGGATATACTGCCATTAACGTAACCGGCACTATACACGCCAGTCCTGATGCTTCAACGGCAACCTGTGCAACTGACTTAATCTCTGTATACAATCATCTTAAAGCCTTACCTGCTGATATCGAATTGCTGTACCCTGCACAAATGGGCAACAAACTGGTGCTTACCCCGCATACTTATGTATTAAAAGCTGCAACTGCCATAACAGATACACTTTACTTAAATGCACAAAACAACCCCAATGGTGTTTTTGTATTTTTAATGACCGGAGCTCTTACAACCGGAGTAAACGCAAAAGTTATACTAATGAATGGCGCACAAGCAAAAAATGTTTACTGGCTTGTAAAAGGCAGCGTAAGTTTAAACACTGATGTTCACTTTAAAGGTACAGTTGTATGCGATAGCGGAGCTGTTGATATGGCCATTGGCGTACTGTTGAACGGAAGAGCGCTTACAACACTTGGTGATTTTACTACCAGTGGTATAACAGCTGTAGTGCCCACCACTTGCGTGCTAACCGGCACTAAAAATATGAATAAATCCGAAAATGCTCAAGTGAGTATTTACCCTAATCCGTTTACACAATCTGTAACATTTGATTTAAGTAATGTGGCTACAACAGATGCTCAAATTAGTATTTACAATGTAGTGGGAACCTTAGTATTGAAAACTTCACTTACCAAACAGGTAAATACTGTTGATGCAAGTCAGCTTCCTGCCGGTGTTTATGTATACACTATTTATAGTGCAAACAACACCATTCAAACAGGCAGATTGATAGCTCAGTAATCAACCGGTTTAAATAGTTAAGCCCCGATTATGCATAACATAATCGGGGCTTCTTTTTAATATTCGCTTAGGCTACAATATGCGTTGCAACGAAGGATTGGTTTTGTTATATGTTCCCTTTAAACAACTTCACCGCAATGGAAAGCAGAATAATGCCGAAGAACTTACGCACAACAGCCAATCCGCCTTTACCCAGTTTACGTTCAATAAATCCGGTTGATTTAAGCACGATGTAAATAAAAGTGAGGTTAAGAATGATACCTGCCAATATGTTGGGAACTGTATAGACTGCCTTTAGTGAAATAATGGTTGTGAGTGTTCCTGAGCCGGCAATAATGGGAAAAGCAATAGGTACAACACTTCCTGCTTCATCATTGGGATCAGGGCGAAAAAGATTAATGCCCAGAATCATTTCTAAACCCAATATGAAAATAACAATAGAACCCGCAATGGCAAAAGAGGCCAGATCAATACCTATAAGCCGTAACAATTGCTCCCCGAAAAACAAGAACAAAATCATCAGCGAACCTGCAGCAGCCGTAGCTTTCTCCGACTGTATATGGCCGAGTTTCTGCCGCATACTGATAATTAAAGGCACTGTACCCACAATATCAATAATGGCAAACAGAGTGAGGGTGACGGTAGCTATTTCGTTGAAAGAAAATTCCATAATTCAATTTGCCGCAAAGATAGGGCAAATGAAGCACCCGCTAAAATTAAATAAACGTTAGCTGTAGGTAAACTATGTTATGTTCAGTAAATACTGGGAAAGAAGAAACTTATTTTTTCAATAACCCGATTTCAATTAACCGCTCAGTAAGGTATTCGCCTCCGCTGATGGGCGGATAAGCGCAAGGATGCTCATTGTCTACACACTCGGGTAAACAATCCAATCGCATCTCTGACCTTGGATGCAAAAAGAAAGGTATGGAGAAACGAGATGTGTTCCACTTCTCACGTGGCGGGTTTACAACACGGTGTGTAGTAGACTTGAGCTTATTGTTGGTGAGGCGCTGAAGCATATCGCCAACATTTACTACCAATTGTTCAGGTAAAGCGGTAATACCAATCCATTCGCCCTTTTTGTTCAACACCTCTAATCCTTCTGCTGAGGCCCCCATCAACAATGTAATAAGATTAATGTCTTCATGCTCCGCAGCCCGAACGGCACTTTGTGGCTCATCGGTAATAGGCGGGTAATGAATGGGGCGAAGTATACTGTTGCCGTGATGAATTTTATCATCAAAATAGAATTCATTCAAACCTAAATACAGTGCAATGGCACGCAACATGTACTTGCCTGTTTCCTGTAATTTTTGATACGCTTCTTTGCCTGAAATATTAAAATCTGGCAACTCATCTACAATCACATTTTCCGGATATTCTTTTTTGATGGGATCATCATCTTCTACATACTGACCAAAGTGCCAGAACTCCTTCAGGTCACCCACATTTCTGCCTTTGGCGTGCTCTTTTCCAAAAGAGGTGTAGCCACGCTGGCCGGCTAATCCTTCCACCTCATACTTTGCTTTTACTCCATCGGGCAATGCAAAAAAATTCTGTACTTCTTTATACAGCCTGTTCTGTAAACTGTCGCTAAGTAAATGTCCTTTTACGGCTACAAAGCCAATATCCTCGTACGCATTACCAAGGGCTTTAACAAAGGCTTGTTTGCAAGAAGCATCTCCTGAAATAAAATCGTCTAAATCGATACCCGGAATATTTTGCATAGGAATAAATTGAATTTCAAAAGTACGCAGCAAAAACGAGAACGCAAACTATTACGGATTGCCCAATTTGTTAAAGTACTCTTTGGTTTTGTCTTTGTAGAATGGCTGTAATGCAGGTGGAATAGTTAACAGCAGTTCCTGCTCCTTCGATTTTTGTTTGAGGTATTCCTCCAAATCGGGAGGCAGGGCTTGGGTTTTTTCATTGGCCGTTTTAGACTCACGTTTGTTGTCCTGCTCACGTTCCTTCTCTGCTTTCTCTGACTCCAGCATACGGGTGAGAATTTCCTGCTGGCGGTTGATTGTTTCAGTATTGAACTTTTTGTTGACCAAATCCTTTTCCGTTTTTTCCATCATTTGCTGAATCTGCTGCAACTGATTGCCCATTGCACCTTTGCCATCCTTTTGCATCTGTTGTTGCATTTGCTGTAATTGCCTGCGTATTGCAGCCTGCTTAGCAGCCATTTCAGCAAACTGCTTGCTGCCCATACCCTGCCCTTGCTTACCACCGGGATTTTGCCCTTGCTTCATCATCTCATTGAGTTGTTGCTGCATTTTCATGAGCTCACTTAAGCTTTGCGAGTTGCCGGGTTTCTTACTTTTCTTTTTTCCTTTGCCACTTCCTGAAGCAGATGCATTACTATTCATATCCTGCTGCATTTGTTTGAGTATCTCACTCATCATAACAGCAATATTATTTACTGAGGTCATTACAAATTGTTGTCGCTTTCTTGTTTCCCCCACCTCACGGTCAGAGAAGCCTTTCAGTGCTTTATCCATATTGTAATTTACCTGCCCCAACTCGCGGTTTATGTATGAACGTATCTGAGGAACACGTTTACTCAAAGCATACAGACTGTCTTCAATCATACGGGCATTATCACGTATCTCTTTCTGACGCTGCCCCATTTTCACATACTGCGGATTGTACCCTTGAATAGAACCCATTTGTTGCATCAAGTCTTCCTGGTCTTTGGATAATTGAATCAGATTCTCGAGCAACATTCGTAAAGCCTCATAGTTTTCTTCTTGCTCCTCCTTCTCCGATTGCTCCATATTCTGTTGCATCTTCTCAGCCATCTCTTTCATCTTCTGGCCTGATTTTTTCTGCGAATCTGATGCCTTTTTATTATTCCCTTTGTTCAACTGTTCTTCACTATCCTCCATGTTCTGCTCAATCTGCTGCTGTTCTTCTTTGGTATCGGGCATTTGCTCCGGTTCTTCCAGTTGTTCGTTCTTTTGCTCCAGTTTCTGAAGGTCTTTTTTCAACTCCTCAAAGTTCTTCTTAATCTCCTCTTGTTTTTGTTTCAATGCATCAGGCGTGGTCGTTTTTTCTTTGGTCTGTTCAGATAGCTTCTGTTGCTCGTCACTCAGTTTTTTAAGTTCATCTACATTCTCTTTCAGTTTTTGCTCTATCTCCAGTTTTTTGTATAATTCCAGCATCCTATCGAGTTCTTTCTCTACTTCTTTATTACTCAGCTCCATCTCCTCCATTTTTTGCTGTAGCGCATCTTTGTTGTTCATTTTCATCAGCTGCTCCATTTGCTGAATCATCTTTTTTATATCTTCATTAAGCACTTCGTCCCACATTTTCTGCAGTTCTTGCTGCTTCTGCATAATTTCCTCATCCTGCTTAGAAAACTCCTGTTTCTGTTGCATTTTTTGCTCTGAAAGCTGCTCCATTGAGTTAATCTTTTTCTCCAATTCCTTCTCCCGCTTTATCAACTCCTCCATCTTCTTTTTCTCTTCCCAGCTGAGTTCTTTTTTATCCAGCATTTTTTGCTGCAGGTCCTTCATCTCTTTCTGCAAAGATTTGGCTTCCTGAATTGCTTCTGCAATTTTATTCTTCAACTCTCTGCTGCTACTTTCTGCATTCTCTTTAATTTCCTGTTTGGTAGGTGCTTTAAATAACATGGCCTGCGACCGTGTAGCCTTACTTCCGGTAACGCCATCATTATCCCATACTTCAAAATAATATTCTACCTCATCACCCGGCTCTATGTTTAATGTGCGCACATCAAATACATGAAAAAAACTTTGACGGTTACCTGATTGACGTAATGGCACCGGATTACTTTGCATTTGTGGCTGACCATCTTTTTTCTTTAAAGAATAATGCATCAGCAGCTTTTTCAAGCCGTGGTCATCACTCAACTCCCCGGTGAAATAGATGGTAGAATTTTGTATACTATCGGCACGTTGTTGAACCTGAATTACCGGATATTCATCAGGAATAACCTGCACCGCATATACCATGGAATCTCCTTTAGGTGATTCAGCGTTGGCCGTCAGGATGGCATAAGATGAACTGCGTAAAAATTTTCGGGCCACTGTGAAACGATTTTTCTCCGTAGCGATTGCACTCATCACTACATCAGGAAAAGCAAGTTGCAGGGTATTGACATTAGCTGTATTAAAACTCCAACTGATGCGTGTGCCCGCTGGCACGGTAAGATCACCTGCATTACTGAGTGTTTCATTCTTTTTACCCAAATAGGCGGGATATTCTAAGGCTACAGAAAAATTGCGCAGGTTGGGTTTAGCCAGCACATCCAATTTGTAATTATCAGAATAAAAATCATCTGCAAACAATCGAAAACCTATATCGTCCTGTGTATTGCGAAAAGTATACGTAAACAGGTTTTTCTCCTTGCGCTGCATTTTGAACTTTGTTCCGTTCACTTCAACAAAAACCTCTTCAGGTAATATGTTACCACTTGTTTTTAATTGCAACTCAAAATCCTGTTGTTGCAAAACGTTCAACTCCTTATTTAGTAGGACAAACTGAAAGGGGGCTTTGGGCGCAAAATAAGTATTGTAATGTACCAGCCTGTTGGAACTTTCTTTGATTATAGAAGGTGCTAAGAATAATACTGCCACAAAAGCAAGCAATGGAAGTGCGGCATAGCGGGCATATTTGTAATTTGCACTAAGATTAATTGCACTGGTAAAAGGCAATGGCTTTAGTTCAGCTGCTTTCTGGTTAATGCTTGCTTCAATCAGCTCCCTGCTTGCTGAGTCCTTATCCAGCTGAAGTTGCAGAACATTGAGTAGTTTATCTTTTACTTCAGAAAAGTGATTGCCTATAATTTCGGAAGCCTGTGTATAACTGATTACCTTTCCTATACGGAACAATCCGGTTAATGGGATAGCAATGTAGCGGGTGAGTACATATACTGAGAAAGCAATAAAACCGTAAAACAACAGCCCGCGGATAACACTGTTGAAATTACCGAAATACTCTAACACAGCTACGGTTAAAAATGTAACAGTAAGCCCTGTAACCGCGTACAATAAGCCTTTTATGAGCAAGTTTTTGTAGTACTTGCGAATAAAATCATCCAGCTTTTGGATGAGTAAGTTATAATTCTGAGAGTTAGCGTTCACTAGATTCAATTCCCCTCAAATTTAATGCTAATCCTGTTCAGTTTATTGTGTCGAATTAAATAAAGTAAAATAAACCGTGTTTCCTTTCCCGAGTGAGCTTTCCACCCACAAGTCACCACCCGTCTTAACACAGATAAGCTTACACACCTGCAAACCCATTCCTTCAAACACATCGTGGCCTGATGGTGAAATATCAAAGGCTTCTACCAGCTCTTTGTCAATGCCTTCACCGTTGTCTCGTAAACTAACCTCAATCATTTTGCTTTTCTCCCGGGCACTCAGACGAACTGAACTGACCTGCCCTCCATGTAAAATTACATTCTCCAGTAGATTTCTGAAAATAAGTTGCAATGCGCCTTTACTGCTTTTGACCCTTATCCCGGAGTCAATGTCATTTATTATGTCAATTTTACGGGTGGCAAATTCTTTTTCAACAGTCTGAATGGCGTGCTCCGCAACATTCCGTAAAGGCAAATCCGCTTCTGTAAGAATGTTCCCTGCTTTATACTTGGCCCAATACAATACATTGAGCAATGGCAACTCTGCTGATTTTATGACCTCTTCTGATTCATTGATGGCGTTAACTATATCTGCCTCCGAAAAAAGATTCCGTTTACCTGATAGTGCCAAAATGAGCTGATTGTGCTTACTCACCGGCTCCTGAAGTTTATTAATGATTGTTGCGTAATACTTCTTTGACTCTTGCTGTAAAAGAGAATTTTCGTGCTGTAGTTTTTTATACTCCCCCTCTGTCTTTCTTCTGAAATTAATGGTAGCCAATAAAATAATAGTAAGCAAAATAATGAACACCAGTAAGGCAATCAGAAACTGTCTCGTTTGTGTATTTGACTGTTTCTCCATAAACTCAATATAGTCGTTCTTATTCTGAATAACTCTGCTGAGCTTATTGTTTTGTAAAACCTGATTATTTTCCAACTGCTTTATGGTACTGTGCAACATTTCTTGTTGTACAATATTATTCTCATCTATAAGTAACCTCTGGTACCTGATAATTTCATCTTTCAAACCACTGCGCATCGCAATGTATGATAACAGCCGCAAGGCTTCCCGCTTTTCTGTTGACTGAGAAAATTTTACTGCTTGGGCATATGCCTGATTACCTTCCTCTGCTGCTTCTTTAAGTCGGTTGGATTCAAGAAGGACGTTGCCTGTTCTCAAAGCAAGTTTTACTATATGGGTATTTAAGTCATTAGTAAGAAGAATTTGTTTTGACCTTCGAAAATGAGATAGTGCTGCAGTGTAATTTTTCTGCTTCAACGCATTATCTCCTTTATACATCCAGGCATATGCCAGATATAAACCATTTCCTGTTTTTGAATTAAGGGCAATGGCATCATCCAGATATTTTTCAGCCAACTGATATCTATGCATTTGCGTTGCAAGTTGCCCCAGATAAGCCAGTGACTGCCCTATCTTATCCTGCTTATTTAATTTTTTTCTGATAGCAAGGGCCTTCATAAAATACAAAGCACTGCTATCTGTTGTACCTATCTTTTCAAAAGCAAATGCGATATTGTTGTATGTGTGCGCAAGTATTTCCCTTGATGAAGCTGAGGTGTCATTTTGTACAAATGGTATGGCTTGTTTATATTGTGAAAGGGCTAACTGATATAACTCACGTTTGTGGTAAACATAGCCTATGTCATTGTGGGTATACGCAACGGCACCCCAATCTCCAAGTCGTGAATTGATAAGCAGGCATTGATTGTAAACATTTACTGCTGTTCCGTGAAGGCCCAGATCAAAATATATGTTACCCGTTTTATTGAAAATTTTTGACAACCCTTTTCGGTCGGCACACTTAATTGCGTAGCCGGTTGCTTCTTCAGCAATGCTCAATCCTTTGTAAGGGTCAACTTCCCTGTACTCATGAATAAGTGACGTGTAAAAGAGTATGAGGTTACTATCATTCACATTAACTTTTTTGTAATGACGAATGATTCGTTCCAAACTATCAATAGTGGAAGCCGAAGCATTGAGGTGGAGTAAGAAAATAAATATGAGGCAGTTTCTTAATAACACAGGGTAAAAGTAGTAAAAATATACTTTACCAGCTTTCAAATTCAGCAGAAAAGATATAATTTGGTTGAATGAAATTTTTCCCCGGCCTCTTTTCGTTTTTATTCTGCACCGCCTTTTCCTATGCACAAACTCCTTTTGTAAAAGTTAATACCACGCACTTAAACCCCAACGAAGTAAGTATTTCTATTTCGCCTCAACAGCAAAGGCATATGGTTGCCGGAGCAAATATTAACTGGATATACACCAGTGCTGACAGTGGAAAAACCTGGCAGGAGAAACAAGTTAACTCCCCTTTGGGGGTATGGGGCGATCCGGTGATATTAATTGATGACTCGGCATACGTGTATTATGCTCACCTGAGCCGTACTCCTGGAAAAGAATTTCCTGAGAACATTGACCGCATTGTTGTACAACGCAGCTTAGACAATGGAAACACCTTTAACGCAGGTATAGGTGTTGGGGTCAATGGTAAACGGGCTCAGGATAAGGAGTGGTTGAGTTTTGATGGCTCAGTAAAAAGTAAATATTATGGCAACGTCTATCTTTCCTGGACCGAGTTTGACAAATACGGAAGTAAAAATAAAGAACATCGTTCCAGAATCAGATTTGCTGCTTCTTCGAACAGGGGATTATCATTCGGTGAACCTGTTGTGGTTTCCGATTCTTCAGGAGATTGCATAGATGGTGACAACACCACAGAAGGCGCCACTACCACCACCACACCTGAAGGTACCATAGCCATAGCGTGGGCCGCTTTCGGGAAAATATTTTTTGACAGGTCAACCGATGGAGGAAAGTCTTTTGGCAAAGACAGGATAGTAGCCGGACAATTCAACGGCTGGGATATGGATATTTCTCATATTTACCGTACCAACGGAATGCCTTTTTTAGCGAGCGATCACTGCCCCTCGTCCACTCAGAAGGGTAGGATATACCTGTGTTGGGCGGATAACAAACTGGGTGATGCGGATGTATGGCTTATCCATTCTGATGATGCCGGCATCAATTGGAGTAACCCTTTAAGGGTAAACCTTGATGCCCGCCAAAACGGGAAAGACCAGTTTTTACCCTATGTAACTGTTGACCCCTCATCTGGATATGTGTATGTAATTTATTATGACCGCAGACATTCTTCCTCCTCGGCTTTTATGGATACCTACCTGGCCGTTTCAAAAAACGGAGGTGAAACTTTTGAAGAATTCAGGTTAACACAATCTACACCCGCAGCGGGTAAAAAAACATTCTTTGGCGATTACATCACCGTGGCTGCGCAAAATGGAATTGTGCGCCCTGCCTGGACCGCTGTTGGTGATTCAGGGCTGGAAATACGCACCAGTATTTTCGAGCAGTTTACAGCAACTTCTTTTTATAAGCCACATATTTCTAACCCTTTTGTCAATCAGGAAAGTAAAGAGATGCAAATTCATGTATCAGTGGGTAGAAAAAGTAAAGCTGTAGTTCAACTTATCATTAACAATATTCCTCAGCCACCCGTTGAGGTGAATAGTGAAGATGAAATATACATCAACAAGGCTGAGCCTGGTGAGTACCACATACGCCTGATGACAGCACAAAGGCAACTGATGGCAGAGAAGAAATTCACCATCAGCCTGTGATTACAATGTATCTAATGCCTTAGCCAGCTCCCTGTCTCTATCCGTAACTATGTTGCCAGCATCATGGGAGCGTAACACCACATGTACTTTATTGTACACATTGCTCCACTCCGGATGATGATTCATTTTCTCGATAATAAAAGAGGCTTTTACCATCCACGAGATAGCCTCAGCAAAAGAGTTAAACTTAAATGTTTTACTGAGTTGATTATTTTCTTCTGTCCAATTCATACTTAATGCTTTTAAACATGTTCAAGATTTCTCAGTTATTCCACTTTTTATTGAATGTAATCATGAATAAAAAATAACCAAGCCGGAATACACTAAGAATAAAAAAAGCCGGTTGATACTACAACCGGCTTCAAAAATAAAGAAGTTTTACTTATTGAACCACGAAACGCTGACGGGCTGTTGAACCGTTGCTTAAGCTGGCATCAATAAAATATACGCCTTTAGCTAATTGCGTGGCATCAACAGCATACTTGTTGTTGTTAACACTTTGCGCATTTACTAGAGTTCTTCCTGCAATATCAATTACACGAACAGAGGTAATGTTTCCTGCACCTGTAAACTGTATGTTTACAACTGATGAAGCCGGGTTAGGGAACACGCTCAGGTATTTGTTCATATCCACTTCTTCTACACTACTGTACAACTGGGCCAAATCAAACTGAACTACAATGCGAGGAGTAACAAATCCAACAATGGTATCAATGTATGCTTTAGCTTTTGTATCAGACATGGAAGGATTGGTGAGCATAGAAAGTGAATCGGCAATACGACCGGCACCGGCAGAAGGGAAATTGATATTCTGCATAATGGTGCGGTTCCACCATTCCCAAGGTGCTGATTCAGGAGTTGCAGTATAGAAAGGATACAGGTTATTGTTACTGGAAAGTGTAGCAGCTTTAACGCTGAAAGGATCATGGTAGGCTCTGCTGTTAATTTTATTGTTTACGCCAACTGTATTGGCTTTAACAACAACATCGCGGGCACCTGATGCACTTGGCACAACAGTAATACCGGTTGTAGGAACAATAACGTTTCCTGTGGTGTAAGGGGCAAACGGATCATTCACACTGTGAAGACCAACAATAGGCACTCCACCGGCTTCTAACCAATTCAAATCACCCATGGCTCCACCGCAAGAGAAAATCATGTGGATGTTGCTTGAAACATTAGAATCACCACTGTAGTTAAAGAACGGAATTCCGCCTCTGCCCAGCCAATCTCCTAAGGTATCAACACTCACCATTGGCGTGAAATCTCCTCTTTGAAATTTAAGGTTAGATTCAATTTCGGATCTTTTGTCAACAGTAGCTACGCCATACGCAATGTATGACCCTGTACCAAATCCGCCTAAAATAATTTTAGACGTATCAGCTTTGTATACCGAAGCATTGCTCCTTACAAAACGAACACAGTTGCGTGCATCCTGAATACCGCGGTAAGTTGCTTTTAACAACTGCTCGGTAGCCTCTGCCTGGTTAGTAGTAGTTGGGTTCCAGCCTAAACGGTAGTTCATGGCAAATACCAGATAACCCTTTTTAGCAAAACGCATAGCTGTTTCTACCACGTTACTGTCTTTGTTGTTACCGGTGGTTTGCTTGTTCGCAATAGCAGGTAAATAACTTCCTGTGTGCAACAGAATGATTACCGGACGCTTGGTAGCTGTATCTCCTGTTGGCTCATACATATCGCACATTAAAGGGGCAGTAACAATAGGAGGATTATTTGGTGGTATAAGATTAATCGTGCGATTAGAATCATACATAATACTATTTACACGGGTAACCGCAGGAAACACATCATCAAAATATCTGATTTGTGCAAAGCCTGAAATGCTTAAACACGTTAATACGGTAAGCACTAAAAATGGTAAAAATCGTTTGGTCATATATTTAATATTAGTTTAAATTTATTGGCTAATTAACGAAAAAATAACTTAACAAGCGAATGTTATTTCCACTTGTCCAGTTCAAACAATACTGAGCAATAAACTAACCTCCCCACTAAAGGCCCTCCGTATACCTGAAACACCTTATTATCAAGCAAGTTATTGGCCCCCAGTTTAAACGTAGCATACCATGCGGGAATCCTTTTGTTAATTTGAGCATCCACCATACCGTAAGCAGGAACAAAGCCCGTAAACTGTGGTGAGCCCTCAAATTCGAACCCTTCCTGCCATTTATAATTGATATTGTATCCCCAGTGGCGGATGCGCACATTACCTAACCGGCTGTTAATTTCCCGGCCGTTAAAACCCACGTTGTATTTGTGAACGGGTGTATTGAATGCTGGAATCAAAGAATCTCTTGAACCCTGCATATTCAATTCATTGTAGGAATAGTTGCCACTGAAATTAAAATAGTCTTTGATAAACCAGGTAATTCCAACTGTAGCACCTTGTGTGGTCACCTCGTCTTTGGAATTGGAAGTAACCCGATAAAACTGAACACTTTTAACAAGTATATCTGTAGAAGGCCAATCTACCCGCGCCCCTATTATGTATCCTAAAAAGTTGGTGTATGAACTGTGGTAATAACTCACATCAAAAAATAGCCTTTCTTTAATCGCGGTACGGTAACCAAATTCAATGGTACGCACCTGCTCGGGTTTTATCTTATCTACATTGAAGTATTTCAGGTTCTGCCTGCCGTTGTTAAATGCATCAATCAATGAACCATAGGTAACCAAACTATCAAAACCATTCAAATTACCCAACAATGTGGCCCGGCCAACATTAAGATTAATGTATTGATCTGTTAATGTAGGATTACGTAAGGCAGAAGATAAGGAAACCCTGAACACATGCTGCTTTTGTGTAAACACTGCGGTAGCAGCGGGAGACCACAACAGATTAAAGTTTTGGTTTTTATCTAATCGGTTAGTGACGCTGATTTTGAGTTTATCTTTAATCAGTTTACGCTCTATACCTAAATAAGCCCCGACTTCACTGTTGGTGATGCGTTGATTTGCTGCTGTATCAAGGAAAATAGTTCCCCTGGAATTTGGCTTATACAAACGAAAGTTGGCTCCTGAAATAAAATCAAAACGACTCCATTTAAAACGATACTCACCTACTACGTGGTACAACGCTGAGCGGTCAAACAAACGCGAGCCACCCTTACGGTTAGTGCGTGTAGTTACAGCATTAAATGCTGAATCAAACCTTGCAGTACCCGGCTCAAATCGATCATACGTAGTGCCAATTCCATTGCCACTATTAGCAAATTTCCGTCCTTTAGAGTGGTACATCACTAAAGAATCTTTATTTACCGTGCGCCAGTAATTTTCAATGTAGTTTATGCGCTGCCCGTTTGCAGCCGGAATAGTATCTAACTGCAAACCATTGCCACCTATGTTTTCGCCATACCAATCTATTAAACGGTTACCCAAGGTTTGTGTAAGGTAATTGTTGTAATCTTTCCCCCAGTCCAAATCAGATTTTGCAGAATTCTGTAAAATAAGAGCTGTAGCATAGGCATCATAACTATCGCCTGCATCTTCATGGGTAGCATAGGCTCTGATAAAATACTTTCCTTCTTTTCGTACTTCAAGTCTGTTCTGAAAAAATAGAATATTCTTCAGACTAAAACGATTGTCGCCCTGATACACTGTGGTACCTGTGCCAAAGTTATTGGAATAAATAATTTCATTGTCCTTTTTGAACTTGTAATGGAATGCAGCACCCAACTTCAAGTTGTGGGAATTATAATCAACTAAGTCCTTCTCTTTATAGCCATCACGCAAATAGTAACCCTGCCCTGCACTGGGCACGTTTGTTAAGGGTGTATAGAATATTCTATTGTAGTATTCATCTCCGTACAGGTTTACAGCATCGTACCCTCCGGGGTTATCTTTTCCTGCGGGTGATTGCTCTGTGACGTTGTAATTAGTGGCGTTCCAATCATCGGCACGCATGTAAAAAAGATTGAACTTATAGGCAAAACGTTCTTCTTCTTTTTTGCTCTTAAACTTTTGTGCCCAACGCACAGAGGTCTCCAGCAAGTTTCTTTCACCCACCTTTACCTGTGCACTTAACCCGGGAAATAAAAACGGACTTTTTGTTTGCATACTGATAACCCCGTTAAATGCATTTGGCCCGTAGTACGCAGAACTTGCCCCTACCACTAAATCCACTTTTTGTATATCCAGTTCAGATGCTCCCAAAAAATTTCCCAGAGAAAAATTAAGTCCAGGTGCCTGATTATCTACTCCATCAATCATTTGCAGGGTGCGCACCGGAGAGGTACTATTGAACCCTCTCGTATTAATAATCTTAAAACCAATACTTGCTGAGGTTAAATCCACCCCTTTAAGCAAGGCCAGTCCTTCGTAAAAATTAGCTGACGGTGTTTCTTTAATAGAAACCAAATCCATGGTTTCAACAGTAATTGGAGACTGTAATTGTTTCTCTGTTACTCGTGCCGTAGTGACCTTTACCTCCCTGAGTGTGCTGGCTTGTTCAGCCATCCTCATTGTTAACGGTTTTTTAGGAGGTGATTTCAAAACAAGTTCAGTGGAAGTATAACCCAGGTAAGTAACAGACAGTGTCAACGGAAAATTACCCGTATACTTTAGTTCGAAATAACCCTTTTCATTAGTAAGTGTGGCCAGTGTTGTTCCTTTAACAGCAACAGTTGCTCCTGCTAAGCCTTCGTTTGTACGATCGTCATAAATGCTACCTGAAATAGTAGTTTGAGCAAAACCGACTATGGAAAGAAAAAGAAAAAGAAAAGTACCTACATAGCGTACAGCAATTGTAAAGTTACCTGTTGGGTTCATCGGTTTGGTTGAATGAGAAAGCAATATTTCAATAAATGTTTGAAATACCAAATGGATTTTACACCCACAGTGCAGGTGTTATCAGCTATTACCTTGTTCTTTTATTGGATAAGGATACTACCCAACCTGAGATATTCAACCTTTCACATTCATTGGCAACTCTATGCCCAGAAAATCAGCGGCTGTTTTGCTTAACAATTGTTGCTTGATTTCATTACTTAAGTCGGGCATCTGTTCAATAAATTTTCCGTGTTCCAAATCACCGAGAGGGAAGGGATAATCTGTACCATACGCAATTTTATCTGCACCAAACATATTTATCAGGTACTTTAATGCCTCATCATCATGAGTGATTCCGTCAATCCAGAATTTGCCAATGTAATCGCGCGGATCTTTTATTTCATTGATGTTACATAAGTCTGGACGACAGTGCCAGCCGTGCGATACACGCCCAACAGTAAAAGGGAAAGAGCCTCCACCGTGTGCAAACATTACTTTCAGTTTCGGGAATTTATCAAAGACTCCTCCAAAAATCATGGAACAGATGGCTAAGGATGTTTCAGCCGGCATACCTACTAACCAAGGTAAAAAATATTTTGGCATTTTCTCCTGACCCATCATATCCCAGGGGTGAACAAAAATAGCCATACCCAAATCCTGAGCGGCTTCATAAAAAGGGAAAAACGAAGGGTCGTCCAGATTTTTTTCCTGAATATGCGAACCAATTTCTACACCCGGTAACTTAAGTTGCGTTTTGCAACGTTCCAGCTCTTGAATGGCGTAATCTATATGTTGCATAGGCAAAGTACCTAAGCCGATGAACCTATTATTGTAACCCTCCTGAACACCTGCAAGGTGATTGTTTAAAAAACGGCTCCAGTCTAATGTATGTTCAGGCTTGGCCCAATAATTAAAAAGTACAGGAACCGTACACAGCACCATCTTATCTACACTGTGTGCATCCATATCTACCAGAATGGCTTCAGGGTCCCAGCAATTCTGCTGTACTTCACGAAAGAACTGCCCTGAATCCTTCATCATACGTGCACTGCCTTTTTTATGATGATCCATGTAAACAAATCCTCCGTAGCCGTATTTCTGTTTCAAATCAGGCCAGCTCTCGGGTAAAATATGTGCGTGAATGTCTATTTTCATTATATGTTTTCTCCTCAAGCGAACATCATACAAACCGAGGATCAGCTTCCATAACGTGACCGCAATTTTTGCAGGTACGCAGTTCTTCAGAGGCGTAGTAATTTTTAAAGTGTGGCAGAAAATCTTTCTCAATGTCATTTAACTCAAAATAGGCCTCATGCAGTTTGGTATTGCATTTTTCACAAAACCACAAAAGTCCGTCATTGAAGCCTTTCCCGGCCCGTACACGTTCTATTACAAGCCCAACAGAACCTTCTGTTCTGCCCGGGGAATGGGGCACTTTAGGCGGCAATAAAAACATATCTCCTGCCTTCAGCTTAATATCTACCGCTTTGCCCTCTTGTTGAGTTTTTACCACTATCTCCCCTTCCAATTGGTAGAATAACTCTTCTGTTTCATTGTAGTGATAATCTTTACGCGCGTTTGGTCCACCCACAATCATTACAATATAATCTGAACCTTCAGGGTACAGATTTTTATTGGCTACAGGTGGTTTTAATAAATGTTTATTCTCAGCAATCCATTGCTGCAAGTTAAAGGGTGCTTTCATAAATGAAGATTTTTGGTAAAATTAACAAAAAACCTGTTAATGAGAAGAAACCGCCTCAACAGATAGTTTTTTCAGCAAGGCCAATATATACAGTATAAATAACGGCAAAGGTGATTTGATAAAGTTAATCAGGTGGTTAAGTCCTGCTTTGGCAGTGTGTTCAGTGAATACAAAATCCCACCAGTGCCAGTAAACAGTGTGCATAAAAACTAAAAGTAGCACCAACAGCAGTAAATGAGTTTTTACCCACAGTAAATTTAGTTCAGCGAATCTTAAAATGCTTTGCTGCAAAAAAAGCATTAACAGGCAGTAAGCTGAAAAATGTAGATGGGTATCTGAAACCTCAGCGGGTTCCACACTTATACTGATAAAACTAAAAGCGAGTATCAACAGTGTAGCCAATACTATTCTGAACAGCACCTTCATTTCAATCCAGTCTTAGAGAATTTTTTCACCCATATCACCCAGAATAAAAAAATAACACCGTAAACAATAAAAGTAAAGGTGTACCGGTGATTAAAATCAAGGTATTCGGGTGCCTTAAACTGAATCATGGCCAAGGCTGCAACCCTTATAACATTAAGAAAATGAATGAGTACTAACCCTACCGGAATAAACCAGAGTTTATGTTTTACTGAACCAGGAAATGCAATGATAAAGCCTGCAAACAAAACAAATAATTCCAATGCATTACATGCCCTGCCAACCCCTACCAAACATTTTGTGTTGTAACAAACTGTGTGCATAAGGTATTTACCCCTTTGTTCAACTGATACGTGATAGTTACTGTCAACAATGGAAAGAAGTGAAGTGCTATGCTCAACTACCAGTTCTGACAGTACTTTACTGGTAAGTAGTTTATCTGCTTTTTCTACGTAATAGTAAACAAACCACAAGGAAAAAATAATTGCTGCTCTGAATAAGAACCGATTAAGAGGGGTTCGATTCATCATTTTTGCTGCGGTTATCCCTGAGTTTTTTTACAGCATATCCTGCACCTGCCGCTAATAATAAAGATATGCCTCCGTCAACAGGAACATCAGGATCATTACCACCACCATCACCTTGTGAGTATGAAAAAATAGGCAGTATGAGAAGAAAGAGCGAGAAAAAACAGGCTTTCTTAAAATGCATGAAGCAAAATTACTTGTTCTTTTGGAACTTCATACTACTCTTTTTACCATCAAATGTGGTTATGTTGAGTATGTATGTTCCCTCCGGTAATTCACTCACATCAAACGTGATAACATTATCCTGCTTTTGATACTTAACCTGCGGAATCTGTTGACCGTTAATATTCATCATTTCAACTGCACTAACATTGCTTACATTCTCTTTGGTGCTGGTAAAGTACATTTCGCTCTGAGCCGGAACCGGATAAAGAGTGTAATTAAAAAACTTCTCAGAAGCGATGCCGGTATTAACTGAATTGAAAACAACTTTTTTGATATCAGTAAGTTCAACTTCACCGTACATATTGTATTTGGCTAAACGGTAGTAATTAGCGGTATTTACCGGATTGCTATGCATAAAGAAGTAAGAACATCCCTGAAGTAACAAGGTATCATTAAGTTGTACTGTTTGAATAGTAGAGAAATTGATACTATCGGTACTGTATTGCACCTCGTATTTACGGGTGTATATTTCTTTCGAACTGGTCCATTCTACTTTTGTTTGTTTTATGGCCTCATCAGCTGTAGGATTAAAACTAACCTGAGCTGGGGTTACATTTACAAATACCACTTTCAAACGACCAAGTGCATAGGATTGTGGCTCAGCATTGATAAGCACTTTCCATTCTTTTTCTTTTCTAACATCAATCGTTCTTCCACGGTACTCGTCAATCAGGTAAACCAAAACATTGCTTGGAATAGAATCGGTACTGAATTTTAAAGTGAATATCCCTCCGTTGGAAGAAGTCATCCCTAATACTACCGTATCTGAGCCGGAAGGTGCAGGGTAGTTATTGATAACGAGATTTTGATTATCTGAAGAAACCGACCAAAGATTGATTGTGCTGTTTACCAGCTTGAGTGCATCTCCTGTTTCTTTCTGATAAGCCCGGTCGTATTCATTACTGAAATTAAACACAGCATCATCCCAAATCAACTCATCTTGTTGCATGGTGATACGGAAGGTGTTTTGTGCTGTTTGATTCGATTTAAAGAACCCTGAAGTTGCCGTAGTAGTTTTTACATTTTCATTCATGGAAAGTACCGGGTTGGTTGCTGTTGCCTTAACCCAAAATCCTTGCCCCATAGCAATGCGGCCACTATTCATACCATTTGTGCCACTGTTGCCATTCCATGTTGCATAGGTTCCTGACTGTGCGTTCCAAACATAAATGGTTCCGCTTATTCTGGTCTTGGTCCAACCACTTGCAGCATTCCAATCAATGGCAGAGGGATAAGGATTAGAAACAAAATTCCAACCGTCCCATGGGTCATTGCCATTATTGGTGTAAGTAACTGCCATAGTCTGCGTGCCTGCGTTAATCTGACCTGTAAAATCTAAGGTAACAGCATTGGGTGCGGGGCCGTTGTAACTTAATCTGGAAGGGTTTCTGTCTCCTCTGAAAAACACTTTTAAACCGTGGTTTGAGGCAGGACTATTCGAAACTGCAGTTGGGTATTCCCAGCCGTTCGGTCCGCAATCACCGGTATAATATTCTTCGTAAGTATAGGCTGATGGATAATTTGAACCGTTCACATCAAATCCTCCTGCTCCTGGACCTGAAATTAAAATATCATCAATGAGTTGGCTCCAGGTAAAATTCTGAATAGGAGCACCTAAATGTAACCAGCGTCTTCCGTTACCGGCAGGAATATATTTTTGTACTACTACATTGCCTGTAACTGATGCACCTACACCTGCTGTTGCTACACGTGCCTCAGCAGAAGCAGTTGAAACAAGTGTGATATTTCCACCTGATGAAATGGTGCCTGCGGTAGGAGTTAATGCGCCTGTAATTTCTAATGGGTTAGCTATAGTTAATGTACCTGCTGCATTAAAAGTAAGGTTATTTAACGTACGTGTTAAGCTGCTGGATTGGGTCATGCTTAAGGAATTGGCAGCGGTAACTACCATACTCGATGCAGATGAACCGGTAATGGTTCCTGAGCCTGAAATGGTGCCATTTACTGTAAGTGTATTTGCACCAATGGACAAATCACCTGCTGAAATATTTAACCCGCTTACTGATACTGCTCCACTTAAAGATTTTGTGCCACTACCTGATACGGTAATGTTGTTGTAGGTGTATGCGGGAATAGATTGATTGCCAGAATTGTTAAACTCAACTGTCCCTGTTCCTGCGGTAACACTACCACCTGACAGAACTCCTGCAATCCTCAAAGTGCCGCCTGTAGTAAAGTTAACTGCATTTCTGGTTGGCGTACCATTCATGGTAAGGTTGCCGGTAACGGTTACGGTTCCACCATCAATACCTAATTCACAATCTCTGTTATTGTTGTTGGAAGCATTCATGGTATAACTACCGGTAGTGTATGAACCGCTTACAAATACACCATTTGTTCTGTTACCACTTGTAGGAGGTGAAACAAGTGTAGAATTAGTAACAGTTAAAGATGCTCCCGAATTAACCAACACCTGAGTTTCCCCTTTACCACCGATAAGCGTTAAAGACTTGCAGGCTGCATTGGATATATTCACTGTGCAGGTTGCTCCAAGATCAATTATAGCATCTGTGTTGGCATCAGGAATGCCATTGGTCCAGTTACCGGGTACATCCCAATTTCCGCTGGATGCGGTAAATGTTGTTTGGGCAGAAACAAAAGCTGCCGTTACAGTGAAAAATAAAACGAATAATATAACTTTGACAGTGTTCATTTTGTTATTTGTGTTCAATTGTACTGTATTATGAGCCAAAGCCATTCCACACTTCACTCTGAACTCCAAAGCGGGCCTTGCTTTCGACTAATTTGGCTTGCCGAAAAAAAAGGCTTAAATGAAAGACAATAACTGTCTGATTATAAATAAAATAAGAATAAACAAATTATGGCCTTACCTATATTAAGTAAGATTAATTTTTGTAAAGACGTATCAAAGCATTCGTCACAAAAACAAATTTGGCTCATTTTGGGCCTATTTTTCCCTTTTTGGAACTAAACTCAGGCTACTGAAATCTGATGAAAAATGAATAAAAACAAGGCTCTTGAAACACTCTCCCTCGTTTCGGGTGTCACCAAAAAAGAGGTAAAAATTCGCTTTCGTGAGTTAGCAAAAATCCATCACCCTGATTTGTATCACAACTACCCTGACCAATCTGAGGCGGTTAGTGAATTCATTAAAATTAAAGAAGCTTATGACTTCTTAATGAATCACCCGAGCGATGTAATTATTGTAACAGAAAATGAGCCCATACTGCGCGCAAAAAAAAGAGGCTATCCTGCAAGCTATAAACTCCCGGATTGGTTGGTGTTGAGAGAAATAAAAAATGCCATAAGTCTGCTCAGGTTAATGCGCGTGAATACTATTATAAATTTATTTAATCCGGGGCAAATAAACAGTTGGTTTCAAAGGACCGAAATCAACGAACGAAACTACCATACAAGATATTGGTTGAGGCTGTGGAATTTGTTAAAAGTACTAACTATATCTTTCATCTACCTGTGTATCTTCATACTGTTTACCCTTGCATTATTCTGTTTCGCAATCTGTTTTGTTCTTTTCTATCCGTTTCTCTGGTCCTACAATAAATCAGTAAATTCACTTATGAAGCTCTGTAGGGCACTGTGGGGATATACACCTTCACCAACCTGCGGAAGATTTCGCGGAGAGGTAATTTATTTGCTGGCAAGAAGTTTACCTGTGGTTGCTCTTTGTGTTTTTATGGCAACACTCACACATCAATATTACATGTACCGAACCTCTTTCGCATTTTGGGCGTTAAGTCCGCTCAACATATTTGCCTTTGTAATGCTCAGCAGCATTATATATGAATGGAGTTGCTTTTTAAGAATCCGAAAATGGAGAAGACGCAACCGTTAATTACTCTGCTCTGATCAATGTAACCGGCCCACCTCTTATCTGTGTTTCATCCCCCTTAAACCTGTACTTTAAAATAAAAAAGTACACGCCATCCGGGCAGTTTTTATTCGTGTTAAATTCTTTACCGTTCCAGTCCTTAGCATCGTCATCTGATTCAAATACCAACTGTCCCCAGCGATTATAAATACTTAAAGCATAATACTCATGCCCGAAAATGGGTATATCAAAAACATCATTCTTATCATCTGCATTCTGAGGGGTGAAAACATTTGGTATAAAGATTCCGTGATTAGTAATAACCTCAATATACTTACATACACTATCCGCACAACCTTCTTTATTTAAAACCGACAGGCAAACAACAAAAACACCTGTATCCTGCATATAATTATGTCCACCATCTTTAGTTATAGCCGTATTAAGTGAGCCGGACTGTGGATGTCCGAAATCCCAAAAATAAACCGATGCATTCGATGACGTATTCTTAAAATAAAAGAAAGGTGGGTCTGATAATACAGTATCTGTTTCAAAATCTGCTATCACATCAACAACTTCAATAGAATCAGTTTTAGTTTGAACACAATAGGGTTGTCCCGGTGAAGGAAAATAAAAAGGTGCATAATGGATCCCATACTTTCCTGAAGATGTAAAAGAGTAGATTACAGAGTCCTTTGGCGCTACTGAGGTAAGGGAGTCTGTCGCAGAAAAGTACCACCGGTAAGTGGTGTATTTTACATCAGAGGAATCTCGAAACACAACATTCTCTCCCACACAAACGGGAGATTTGAATGTAAAATTGGCCGGAGGAACCGGAAGAACATGAACAAAAAATCTCTTCTGGGTTAATATGGTCGTATCAGGGAAATTTGCTGAGCAATAGTAGGTGTTTTGTGTAACCGGATTAAGAAATGTATCCACTCCGAATAACTTTACTTCATAAATTCCGGGCTTGGTATAGGTATGTTGAATAAGGCTGGTATCTGTAACACTCAGGTTAGTAGAATCACCAAAGTCCCATACCCAATACCTTACATTTACAGATGTATTTCTGAATGCCGCTGTATAGGGCACGCATCCTATGGTATCACTGGCCATTTCAAAAGAAGGAGAAGGCCCTATTACACGAACCGAACGAATAAAATCATCGTAACATCCAATAGTATTGAATGCCCTTAACCTAACCTGAAAGGTACCGAATGAGGTGTAATCGTGATAAGGATTTTTTAATATACTTGGCGTTTTACCATCACCAAAATCCCATTCCCAGGCAACAACTGAATCAACAGAAGGGAATCCTGAATGTGTGAACCTGTTCAATACAAAAGATGAATCATAAAAACGGGCAATCTGTCCGCAAATGAAAAGGGTATCTGAAATTCCGAAATCTGCCTGTGTACCTAAAACCCTTATTTTATACTCAGCTGTATCGAAACAATTGTCCTTATCTACTGCCGCCAATTTAATTGTGTAATTACCCAATGCATTAAACCTGAATGATTGTAAAGGGCCTGATTGGTTGAACCCGTTTCCGTCATCAAAATTCCAGTACAATTTTTCTGGTCTGGGTTGTGCCCAACGCCAATAGGCGTTGGGGTCTACCCCAAAAATTCCGTTATAGTATCTAACGGAATCAACAAACAAAACAGTTTGTCCTTCACATACTGTAGAGTCTTTTGCCTTGAACGGATACACGTGTGTAAGGAATCCAAAATGAAAGGGCAAATAATCAAACTCCAAACAACCAGAGTCGCTCATAGTGCGCACCACAACTCCATATTTATTGGCACCGTAAAATGTAAAACTTTTGGAATAAATAATACTGTCGCTTGGACCTAATGTGTCTGTGAAAATGTTACTATCACCAAAGTCCCACTCTACCCATTGCAATTGCTGTTGAATGGAATCATAAAGTGATATTGTCACTCTGAGACTGTCGCAAAACTTTTCTTCTCTGGCAAAAATACGCGAGTCAAAATCTTCCAGATCAATCATGTGGTGATACCAGGTAGTATCATAACAATTTCCATTTCGAATAACAAATCCAACTGTAACCTTTCCTGTACCGTTACAGGTAGATGCATAATTCCACTTATGAGGCGGAGATAGCGGCAAGGGTTGCCACACCTTATTCACACAATCCGAATCAGGCAAAATCCAAATTTCCTGTTTATCGCAGTAGGGTTTAGTATTACCCAATTCAAAATAAATATCCTTTCGAATGCACCAGGGTTTGTAGGCCGTAATGTTATCGGCAGAGGGGTTTCCCACAACAACTTTGGTTGAATCATAATCGGTGCAACCTGTTATACTATCCCTAAGTGTGAGCCGTAGGGTGTAACATGTGTCTATGCCTGTGGGATATTTGTGCTTTACATTGATAGAGTCTTTTGAATAATTACAGTTGGTATTTACATTAATTCCTCTTCGGGTATCTGTTGTACAATTGGGTGCGGTGTAGTCTCCGAAATTCCACAAAAACTGAACTGCTGTGCCGGTGCAAAAAGTAGAAAAATGCACATTGGCCGGAGGAGCATACATAGTGTCTCCTGTACATTGGTATTTATTGGTGACTCTCGCATTACCCAATTCAATTCTTGCTTTGGGGCCCAGTATATCTATGGTGTCATAAAGTACCGTATCACACAACCCTCTTTTAAGATGAAGTGTAATCGGGTGTCTACCGCAACCGGAAATAATTTGTGAGGGCATCTTAAACGCGCTATCCCAAACGGGTACTCCGTTTTGCCCGTCAGGTTGAAAAACCACCCACGTATAGGTTACACCGGCACCCGCAGATGCGCTGAAATTTATGCTACCCCTATTGCTGTAACAAACCTGTTTAGGTGAAATTCCCCAGGTAAAATTCCCTACCGGAACCGAAAAATTACTAATGTCTGTCGCAAAAGTATCTGTGCACCCTTGCTTGTTGGTTACAATAAGTTTTGCATTAAAAATACCATTACCTGTGTAAGTATGAATGACGTTGTCCCATGAACTGTTTACAACAGAATCTCCGTCACCAAAAATCCATTTGTAATTTTTCACATCAGCCTGTTGGGTGTAACTTTCATTTACAAACAATATTCTGATAAAACCACATCCCTGTTGCTGAACGATTACTTTAAATTTAGGGTACACATCAGGGGCAACTGTTATGGCATTACTAATCACTTTTCTACTCATGCAACCGAATGTGTCCTTAACTTCTATTACCGGACTGAATGTACCTATGGCTCCATAAACATGACAAAAATCTTTCTGACTTATTGGCGAGCTTAAATCTCCTGCACCATCTCCGAATAAAATAGTACGTTGAATAATGTTACCACTGCCCAAAACTGAACGGTCTTTGAAACAAAAATAGTTTCCTTCAAAACACTGCGATGTGGTGCTTTCAACGGTAAGATTTGCAGAGGGCAAAGGCAATACCTGCACATTTACAGGTGTTGCGTTACAGGTATTTCCTCCGGAAAATGTAACCTTTAAGGTGATTTGGTAAGTGCCGGGTGTATTGTATTTGTAATTTGGTTTTTGTGTCGAATCTGTTTTGCTGTCGCCAAAGTCCCATTCATACTTAGTTACTGTACCTCCGCTGGTGACAGGAGTAAGGGTAACTGTTGTACCCAAACATATCTTTAATGCAGAGGGAGAAAAAGAACAGGTTTGAGCAAAAGCCCAGAGTGAATTTATAAAAAACAGAAACAGAAAAATATACTTGTTCATAGTCTTAAGCAATAATTATTGGTTGGTTGGAACGCAACACTATTTTAACCATGCATCCAGCCAGCGGAAATATTCCCGCTGCCACAATACTGAGTTTTGAGGCTTAAGCATCCAGTGGTTCTCATCCGGAAAACTCAAAAATCTGCTGGGTACGCCTTTGATTTGAGCGGCAGTAAATGCTTCCATACCTTGAGTTACTGGAACACGAAAATCTTTTTCATTGTGAATAACCAATAAGGGCGTATCCCAGTTTTTCACAAACAAATGAGGTGATGCTGAAAAATTTGCCGGCTTAGGCTCCTGCCAATATGGGCCCTTGTTATCGTTGTTTGCAAAAAACATTTCTTCCGTACTACCGTACCAGCTCTCCATGTTAAACATGCCACAATGGGCAATAAAACATTTAAATCTTTTGTTGTGATTACCAGCCAACCAATATACTGAATAACCACCAAAGCTTGCTCCCACAGCACCCAACTTATCTTTGTTCACATATGACTCTTTAGCAACTTCATCGATGGCACTGAGATAATCGCGCATACATTGTCCTCCGTAATCTCCAATAATAGCATCGTTCCATTCTTTACCAAATCCGGGCAGGCCCCTTCTGTTTGGCGCTACTACAATGTATCCTTTTGCTGCCATCAATTGAAAATTCCAACGGTAGCTGAAAAATTGTGAAACGGGACTCTGTGGCCCACCCTGACAATATAAAAGTGCAGGGTACTTTTTAGTGGCATCAAAATCAGGAGGAAGAATTACCCAGGTAAGCATCTCTTTTCCGTCAGAGGTTTTCACCATTCGTTTCTCCACTTTACCCATTTTTATTCCGGAAAGCAGTTGCTTGTTTTCAAAAGTAAGCTGACGGGCAGCGCCTGTTTTAGCATCAATAACATATAACTCTGCCGGAGAACTGATGGACATTCTTGAACCCACCAAAGTTGTTTCCTTATCAGTTGATGCGGCCGCAACGGATATATAATCATAATCTCCTTTGGTAAGTTGCGGGTATACGTTAGCCTTAAGTAATCTGTTTAAAGTAAAAACCTGCTGCGTAGCATTGATTGTAGAAGTAAAGGACAATACTGAATTATTCACCCAGATAAAACTTTCTACTGAATGCGCAAATGCGGTAGTCAGGTCACGCACAAAAGGCAGCGTGGGAGTACCTTCTGCAATTAGTGAAACACCATTCATGTCAAACATCATCAGCCTGGTTTTATCGCTTTCATAGCCGGGAGTTTCCATGCTCATCCAAACCACAACACTACCATCAGGCGAGAATTGCGGATTTTTATCGTAACCGTTCATTCCTGCAGAAAGGTTCAATGTTTTACCTGAAGCCAACTCATACAGGTAAATGTCTGTATTTGTACTTACCGCCTCTGTGGTTCCCTGCATTTTTTTACAACTGTAAACAATGTACTTCCCATCCGGACTCCAGGCCACTTCTTCCATACCACCAAAGGGTTGCGTAGGTGCATCAAAAGGTTCTCCCTGCAAAATATCTTTCCCTCTTATCACCATTCCTGTCAAAGAGATATTAGCTGTAAACACGTGTGAACTGAATTCATCTTCCCAGTTATCCCAATGCCGGTACATCAATCCATCAGCAATTTTACCTGTGGCTTGCGGCAAATCAGGATAAATATTTTTTATTGTCATACGCGTTTGCACATCTGCAGCATAAGCCAGCTTCATCCCGTCTGTTGAATACAGGTAACCGTTTATTCCTCCTGAAACGGAGGTAACCTGAACAGGGTTTGTGCCATCTGCATTCATTTGCCAAAGTTGCATTTCTCCGCTTTTGGCACACATGAATGCAATTTTACCATTCACAAATTTTACTGAGTTAACGTTCCATGAATCGTTTGCTAACAACTTGGGTTCACCACCTGCAACCGGAATACTGTAAAGAAAACTCTTCCCGCTATTAGCCGCAAGATCATATCGTTTTACTGCATAAATTACTGTTTTGCCGTCTTTAGACAAGTCAAACTCATTGATTCGGCCTAATTTCCATAGGAACTCGGGGGTGAGTACATTTTGTGCAAATAAACATCCGTAAAAAAAGATGAAGAGTATACTGAGCAGTTTTCGCATATTTGAAAAATTATAATGTCCTTCAAACATACAAAAAATGATTATCAGTTTAACAGATAAAAGAGCCCTGGTTTGTGGCAGCACACAAGGTATAGGTAAAGCCATTGCAGCAGAACTTGCTAGAAGCGGAGCTGCGGTTACACTGGTGGCCCGTAATGAAGATAAACTAAAAAATGTTTTGCAGGAACTCTCGACCCTGCACAAAGCTGAACACCATTACATCACAGCAGATTTTTCTAAGCCTGATGAGCTCAAAAAAAGTATAACGGCTTATACCGCACAACATCCGGTTCACATACTTATCAATAATACCGGTGGCCCTGCAGCGGGTCCTATTGCAAATGCCGCTGCCGAATCATTTTTGCAGGCATATGAACAACATCTCATCTGCAATCATATTCTGATGCAGGCTACTCTTGATGGAATGAAAAAAGCAGGTTACGGACGTATTATAAATATTATCTCCACTTCTGTAAAACAACCGCTGGCCAATCTGGGAGTTTCCAACACCACCAGAGCAGCTGTAGCCAACTGGTCAAAAACCTTGGCTACTGAATTGGCCGGATTTGGCATTACAGTAAATAACGTTTTACCCGGTGCAACTAAAACTGTGCGTTTGGAAAGTATCATTCAGAATAAAGCAACTCATTCAGCCACAGATACCGCTTCCATAGAAGCGCATATGCTTGCTGAAATTCCTGCCGCACGTTTTGCCGCAGCAGAAGAAATTGCTTACGCGGCAGTATTTCTTGCCTCACCACAGGCTGCCTACATAACCGGAATCAACCTGCCTGTTGACGGGGGAAGAACAGGTTGTTTATGACCTGAATCAGCATCTCATACATGATATTAATCATTGTTAAATGAGCTATGTATACTCAAAAAAAGCATTTACTTTGTAAAGTCAAAAAACTAGTTGACCTGACTGACAGATGGTAAAAGCAGTTTCATTTTTGTTGTTACTTTCCTTCTCCTGGCAAATTTCAGGAAGACTCCACACATTACTTTTATTTAAACTCAACGAGAAGAAAATTGTAAGTGAATTGTGTGAAAACAAAAACACTCCATCCAAAAGATGCGAAGGCAAATGTTTCCTGAAGAAAGAGTTCAAAAAAGAAACAGAAAAAGAGCAGAAGCAAACTTCTACAGTAAAGGACTACCTTGAAACACTTATCTGCACCAACGGTCAGAGTTTTAAAATTACACTCAGTTCAATTCGCATCAATTATCCGCTTGTTTCGTTCTGTGTTGCACAGGGAAAAAACCACGCTGTATTTCATCCACCCGCAATCGGTTAACTAAATATTCCTACACATTTCTGCTGCCCTATCAGGGTGAATTGTGTTCTGTTTTTAGTATTATTTATTTAACCTTATTATCATGAAATCATTAACCAGAGCTACTAAAGTTATATGGATGCTTGCCATCTCCCTCTCTCTTATTTTCGTTACGTCATGCAAAAAAGATGACGATACTTCTACTCCCCTACCTTCTGATCCGTACCCTGTTCCGTCAACATTAAAACTTATTGGCACAAGCTATGCTCAGGGCGCTTCGGCCATGGTAAAACTTTATGCTGAAACTGACCTGCAAACAGGCTACAATAAAATTTATGTTGCCTTGTACGATTCACTCACTCAGGCCCGCATTACCAACTCACACATAGGCTTCAACCCGTTAATGCACATGATGAGTATGACGCACGCCTGCCCTTTTGAAAACCCTGATGAAAATGCTGTAAAAGGACTTTTTGAGGGCGCTGTTTATTTCTCTATGCCTTCCAATAGCAGTGAATACTGGACACTTACGCTGCATGTCCACAATCATTCCAATGATAAAGAAGGTGAAGCGGAATTTGATATCACCGTAAAAAACACTCCGAATAGAATAATGTCCCTCACCGCATTGAATGATAGCAGCAAAATTTTAATCAGCCTGGTGAAACCACTTAAGCCCGAAGTGGGAATGAACGATTTTGAAATCGCCATTCATAAAAGAGCAAACATGATGAGTTTTCCGGGAGTTGATAATTACACAGTAGAAATTGAACCCACCATGCCAAGTATGGGCCATGGATCACCTAACAATGTTAACCCCTCATTTACCAGTGATGGACACTATACCGGAAAAGTAAACTTCACTATGACAGGCTTATGGAGAGTGAAACTCCTTATTAAACAAGGAACTGCTGTTGTAGACAGCACTGCTTACTTTGATATTACACTGTAATGCCGCTTAAAAAAATAGGATATATATTTGTGCTCAAGTGCTGTTGTTTTACAACAGCACTTGCTCAAAACTCTGTTGCAGATTCATCCATAAAAAAGCTGGAGTTAAATGAAGTAATTGTATGTGAACATTTTTCGCAACAGGACGATGTTTTTAATTTTTACAGAAACAACAAATCAGCCACAACAGAAGAAATTTTACTGAGAATGCCCGGCATCTCTCTAATCAGAAGAGGCAGTTACGGTATGGAACCTATGTTGAGAGGATACTCAGCGGGGCAAATTAACCTAACCATTGACGGGATGAAAATTGTGGGTGCCTGTACAGATAAAATGGATCCGGTAAATATTTATGTAGAACCAGCCAACCTCCAGAGTTTGCAGGTGACTACCGGAGCATCGGGGTCGGGCATGGGGTCAACCTTGGGTGGAGGAATTAATATGGCACTAAAAGAACCTGAATTTTTGTGCAACAACAAACCTTACGTTGGCTTTAACAGCGGTTATAATACAGTTAACAAAAGTACCAGCAACAGCCTGTTTCTTAATCTGAACAACAATAAAATTGCTTGGAGAATCAGCGGAGCATATCGCAAAGCCGATGACTATAAAACCGGTGGATGTGTTACCGTACCTTTCTCAGGTTATGAAAAAACTAACGTGGCCACAGCAATAATCTGGCAGGCTTCAGAAAAACATTCCCTGAAAGCAGATTATCTGGATGACCGCGGATGGAATATCGGTTTCCCTGCACTTACCATGGATGTGGGGTACGCGCATGCTTCCATTGCCTCGCTCTCACACACTTTTCAAAACGATCAAAATTTCTTTCGAACAATAAAATCTAAAGTCTACTACAACACCATACAGCACAGTATGGATGATACACGCAGGCCTTTTGTGCCCATGCACATGGATATGCCTGGTAAAAGCAAAACCATGGGTTACTTCTCAGAGTTCAGCATTAAAAAAATAAAGAAACATATGATAACGGGGCGAGTTGATGCTTCTCACAGTTTCACACGTGCCGAAATGACTATGTACCCGATAAATGAGCCCGCCATGTTCATGCTCACCCTTCCTGACAATTACCGCATTAACACAGGAGTATTTCTAAAAGACGACATTAAAATAGACTCCATGCAACTTTTTTCAGTAAGCGGGAGAGTTGACAGAATGTTGAGTGTGATGGACAGCGAATTCGGTAAAAAACAGTGGTCGGTATTCGGCACTTTTCCTTTGCAGCGGGTTTTCTATACATCCAACATTCAACTTGCCTACAGCAGAATACTGAGTAAAAGCACGTCATTAAAAGCCGGTATTGGCTATGCTGAACGAGCCCCTACACCCAATGAATTATATGGCTACTACCTCTTTAACCGATTAGACAATTTTGATTACACAGGTAATTTACTACTTAAAAAAGAACAGGCGAAACAGGCGGAAATAGAAGTAAACATGGTAAAAAAAAGAACCATGGTACAGGCCGTTTTTTACTACCACCACATCAACAATTATATATTGGGTGAACTGAACCCTGCATGGATAGCTATGACCATAGGAGCACGTGGCGTTAAAAGCTATACTAACCTTTCCTTTGCCCGAATTTACGGAGGCGATTTCACCTTTTCTCACCTCTTCAATAAACACCTGGAACATATCAGTACGGCCAAAATAACCGTTGGAGCAGATGCTGACGGAGAAGCATTGCCCCAGATGCCTCCTTTAAAATGTTTACACGCATTTAAATTCAAAAAGAAAGGTTGGTTTGTTCAACTTGAAGCAGAGTGGGCCCTGCCACAGTATCGCAACAGTGCTTCATTTGGTGAAATGGAGACAAGGGCTTACAGCGTTTTTAACCTGAGGCTGGGGTACAAATTCAACACCGGTGGTCACGCTGTCCACTTTAGTACATCAATAGAAAACATTACCGACCGTTCATACAGAGAACATCTTGATTTTTCGGCAGTTACGCGACCCGGAAGGAGTTTCCTATTTAATCTCAGCTACTCTTTTCACTAGCTTTTAACAGGTGATTGCACTCAGATAACATCCATTGGATGCTCTCTGAACGTATGTATATTGCGTTATTAAAGCAGAAATTATTATATCTTCGTGTTATCCAGACTCTAACTAATGAATAGATTTTTTTTTCTTGTGCTTTCCTTTTTTGCACTTTTATGCAATCAGTCGTCAGCACAAAACATACTTCAACTTAAAACAGGCGCTGTAATTCTCAGTTCCAATATAGACAGCATACTGGAAGTTGGAACCTTGCCTGAAACAGCATTATTTAACCAACAACATTACTTAGTTCTAAGTTTTAACACCCTTCCTTCTGCTTCGGCATTCAAGCAACTTACTGCTTCGGGTGTAACCTTCCTGGATTACCTTCCTGAAAATTCTTACTGGGCAGCTGTTGCAACCGGAACCAATATTTCAATGCTGAAAGCTAACGGTGTAATTGGCATTAACTTATTGGAGGGAATACACAAAATATCCCTTACACTTCAACAGCCTCCTTTGCCTGAATGGACCATTACAAGTGAGGGAAAAATAAAAGCAACCATTGACTACTTTAGCAATTGCAACCTGCAAGACGTTGAAAGAGACTTAATTTCAAGAGGCGTTTCCATTCAAGAACGTAAACCTCACGTGTTTCAGCTCGATGTAATGTTCCCGGGTGAACTGCTCCATACTATTGCGCAGTTGCCTTATGTAAATTACATTGACCATGCAACTCCACCTGTAACTCCTGACAATACACCCGGGGTTAATAACCACAGAGCAAACGTGCTCACATCAGCTATTGCCGGACGCAATCTGAGCGGACAAGGTGTTAGTGTTGGCATTGGTGACGGTGGTTTTGTTACCCCGCACCTTGATTTTCAAAACAGGCAAACCAATTTTTCAGGAACAGTATTAGGCGGGTGGGGTGATCACGGGGATCACGTTACCGGAACTGTGGGAGGAGCAGGCATCATTAACAAAAACTACATGGGCATGGCCCCGAAGGCTACACTATATGCCATTCAATCCTCCGGCTTTGTTTCCAACACCGCCTACTATTTTAATAATTTCGGCATTGTACTTACAAATAATTCCTACGGGATAACATCTTCCTGTACAACTTTTGGATTGTATACAGGAATAAGCCGCATTCTGGATATGCAACTTATTGCCAGCTCCGCTGTAAACCACATTTTTGCAGCATCTAATGATGGGGGCACCAGTTGCTCTCCCTACCCTGCCGGGTTTGCTACCATGAGTCAGGGGTATGGCGCCAGTAAAAATGTACTTACTGTAGGGGCAGTATCAGACCTTGATGCATTAGCTGGTTTCTCCAGCAGGGGCCCATGTGATGACGGCAGAATAAAACCGGATATATGTGGTGTAGGTGTATCTGTTACTTCTACTATACCCAACAACACTTACGGTACAAAAAACGGCACCAGTATGGCTACTCCGGGTGTTACCGGAACATTGGCACTTATTTACGAAAGATATAAACTGCTCAATAGCGGCTCTAATCCTGATGGCGCACTGATTAAAGCCATTGTAATGAACACCGCTGATGATATAGGAAATTCAGGCCCTGACTTCAGACATGGTTACGGGAGATTAAATGCCAAAAGAGCTGTTGAGGCAATTGAGGCGGGTACTTTTACCAATAAAAATGTTAGCCAGAACGACTCCGTTACTCAAACCATTACAGTTCCCTCCGGTGCACTTCAACTGCGTGTATTGGTTTATTGGAAAGATAAAGAAGGAAATGCAAGTGCCAATCCTGCGTTGGTAAACAATGTAGATATGCATATAATCAGTCCTTCAGCAACAATTATACGCCCATGGATACTGGATACTACAGCAGCGTTGGTTAACTCCGTTGCTGTGCAGGGTATTGATAATTTAAATAATGTGGAGCAGGTAACCATTAACAACCCTGCTGCGGGCAATTACACCACAAGTTTGATTGGCAAATCAATTCCGTTCGGGCCTCAAAAATGTTTTATTGTTTGGGAAGTAATCATGCCATCCCTTGCGCTCACTTTCCCCGCAGGTGCTGAGAAGTTCAGCCCGGGAAGCACACAACGCATCCGCTTTGATGCCTATGGATTTACCAGCGGCAATTTTATTCTGGAATACAGTATAAATAACGGAACCTCATGGTCTACCATAAGTAATACCGTATCCGTATCTGCACGTTCGTTTGACTGGCTGGTACCATCAGCCATATCTTCTAATTGCAGGGTACGTGTAAGACACTCCACCGTAACAACTTTAAGAGACAGTTCACTTACATTTACCATAATCGGCACACCAAGTATTTCGCTTGCCTCTACAACCACATGTGGCAATCAGGTTTTATTGCGCTGGAACCCAATTGCTGGTGCTGTCTCCTACGATGTAATGATGCTGAATGGAACAAGTTGGACAACTATAGGCAATACGGGCTACCAATATTACACTGTCACCAACCTTTCAACCGGAATAGCGTATTGGTTCAGCTTAAGAGCAAATGGTTCAGCAGGAGAACAAAGTTTAGTGGATACCGGCATTTCAGTAACTGTATCTGCGGCAGGCTGCAATTACACGTCTACTGATGGAGGAGTCTCAAAAGTATTAAGCCCCAAGAGCGGCCGTCTTAACTCATCTACAAAATTAAGTTCCAACACCAACATATCAGTCGAAATCAAAAACTACGGCACCACTTCAATTGGTAATTTCCCTGTTCACTTTCAGGTAAATGGCGGTGCTATTATTACAGAAGTATTCTCCGGTTCAATCGCGTCAAACAGCACTGCATCCTTCACATTCTCTTCTACAGTTAATCTTTCAGCCATAGGCAACTACTCCATAAAATCATGGACAAGTGTTACAGGCGATACGGTAAGTCTGAACAATGGTTGTACTTCCAACGTTCGCCATTTGGATAATTATGTAATTGTGTTGCCTTATTCTCAAAGTTTCGAGGGGGCTACTGATACTATCGTTAATGAAACATGCATAGGCATGGCGGGGCTAGTAGAGTTTGATTACATAAATAATAATGCACTTTGCAGAATGCGGACTACAGGCCCAAGAAATTTAATAAGAACTGGGCAAAAGGCTGTGTTTCTCGATAAATCGCAAAGCACTACTTCTTCGCATACTAACAATTTAATTGCAACACTTAATTTATCGACATACACAACTGCCAATAATATTAAATTTAGCTTCTCTTTCCTTCATACCGGTGAAGAGAAGAACGACAATGATAGTGTTTGGATAAGAGGTAATGATTTATCAGCTTGGATACCTATATATGATTTATGGGGTAACAGAGCAGCAGCAGGAACTTATAAAAATGTAACAGGTATTGACATATCAAAGGCTTTGGCAAATGCCGGGCAAAACTACAGCAGCAGTTTCCAGATAAGATTCGGACAGCAAGGCAACGCCACTCAACGAACGGCTAATGATAGTGATGGTTTTGTATTTGATGATATTCTGTTGGAAGATGTTACAAATGATATTCAGTTGGTAAGTGCTTCTTCACCCGTATCAGGTTGCGGTTTGAGCAGCGCAACTGATGTATCTGTTACTATAAAAAATAATGGTTCAACACCTGCATCTAACTTTTTACTTAACTATACCATTAATGGTACAGGCACTGTGTCTGAAATATTCACTCCCACCATAGCTCCGGGAAATACAGCTGCATTTACTTTCAGTACTAAAGCCAATCTAGCCTTGCCGGGTCTTTACTCAATTGTAATATGGTGCGAACTTCCGCTTGACGGGAAAAACAATAATGACACACTTTACAATTCCACTCAAAGCATAGAACTGGTTAACACCTTCCCTTACAACCAATCTTTTGAAACAACTAACGGCAATTTTTATACAGGAGGCACTAACAGCAGTTGGGCATGGGGAGTTCCGGCCGGCAACAATATTGATACTGCAGCTAACGGAATAAAAGCATGGGTAACTAACCTAACGGGTGACTACAATGATGGCGAACTCAGCTATTTATATTCCCCTTGTTTTAATCTTAGTTCTCTGGCTTCAGCGGTGTTGTCATTCAACATGACTTACTTTACTGAAAACGGATATGACAGAATTTGGGTAGAGTACAGTGAAAACAGCACTACCTGGACCAAGCTCGGAATATCGGGCAGTGGTACAAACTGGTACTCTACTGGCGGTGGCACACAAGTATGGGAAGGAACTTCCACCGGATGGTCGGTAAGAAGTTATACTATTCCATTAGGGTCCATTGTCAATAAAACCAATGTGCGATTCAGAATAGTATTCAGTGCTGATGGCAGCATAACAGATGATGGTGTAGGCATTGACGACTTCCTCATTATCGGCACACCTAACACTATTTACTCCGGAGGCAATACCAGCATACTGCTTACTTCAACAGGCAGCGGATGGCTCGATTTTATTTCAGGTGGCCAACGAATTGCATCCATCAACGATAACGGACAAAACTTAGGGAATGTTACTGTTCATGTAGGTATATCAGGACTTAACAGAACATACGATAACCACAAAGTGCTTCGAAGAAACTGGGCAGTAAAAACAGCAAACAACCCAACGAGTACATACACTGTAAGACTATACCTCTTAAACACAGAGTACAATTTGCTCAATGCTGCAGATGACTCTATTTCCAGTACGCATGATCTGGGAGTATCAAAATACAACGGATCAAACGAAGACACTATATACACCAACAACAGCGGAACATATACGTTTATACCACCCTCGTCCATCAGAAAGGTTCCTTTTAACAACGGATATTATTTGGAATTTACCGTGAACAGTTTTTCTGAATTTTGGGTTCATGCGGGCGGACCAAATCACAACACCCCGTTACCGGTAGAATGGCTAAACTTTAACGCTGATAAACTTGGAGAAGATGCTTTGTTAAGTTGGACCACTGCAACTGAAAAAGACAACGATTATTTCACTGTAGAACTTTCAGCCCCGCACACTAAAAATCAATTCACCCCGATAGGTAATGTAAAAGCAGCGGGTAATAGCCTTGTTCCAAAAAGCTACACGTTTACTGATACTGAAAAAAATAAAACGGGCTTACGTTACTACCGCATAAAACAAACCGATTATAACGGAATGTATTCTTACTCTGCTGTTCGGGCACTTGACTTTACGGGTGAAAATACAACCGTAGTGAGTATTCAGCCTAACCCTACTCCGGGTGAGTTGTTCCTGAAAATAAACGGCAGCAAGGCTGAAAAAGCTACCGTAATCATCAGTGACTTTACCGGAAGGATACTAACGGAAAGTACATTACAACTGACTTCAGAAACCGAGCAAAAATTTGCTCTGCAAGAAGTGGCGGGGCTTAAAGCAGGAATATACTTTGTAAAAGTAAACATCAAAACAGAGCAGTATATCTTTAAGCTGATTAAGAACTAACCCCATAGGTTTATTCTTCTTGTGCGTCCAATAACTCCCTTCCCAAAATCACGTTTTGAGTAATGGTTTGTTCATTACCGATGGACAGCACCAACCTGTATACACCTGCAGGTAATTCACGTGTTGAAAGCGTAACCTTGGTAATGGCTTTTCCGGCAAACATTTGCTTATTGCTAAGTACTTCTTTCACCAAACGATTATCCCGGTTATATACTTTTAACGACACTGACGAAGCAGAGACCAGACTATATTCAAATGAGCAGGTAGTTTTATACACCGCAGCATCAGTATATTCTTCTGGAATTACCGAGTGTAAACTACTTATTTCTCTGCCATGTGTTGGCTTCAGCGGTAATCCTGTAACAGAGGCCACATAATTGCGCAATTTATTTTGCATAGCTGTATCACTCATGCTGATTTCCCAAACCGGTTTCCGATCAGATACACTCCATACAGCTGCTTGTCCCGCAGCATTGTGCAGCTGATGCTTATCAATGAACCTGGCAATTTTCTGTAACTTATCATTCCCCATACGGCCTGAAAAAAAGTCTGTTGATGATGAAGGTGAGCCATCATGTCGTTGAGCACACATGGCATATACATCCTGAGTTAACTCTTTACCGGGCAACAGCACAAAATCAATTGGTTTAGTCACCAGCATATTTTGCACATTGCTGTCTTTGGGTACAAGTAAACGTCCTACTTCCAATGAAATATTTAACGGATGGGGAGTTTGGTTCTTTAACGTCATCTGCAGGCATTTTCCGTAATGTGAATTTGCTGCACCCGCTTTGCCTTTAGCAGAAAACGATACTTTTTTTTGTTGGAGGGCCTGCTCTAAATTAATGCCTGAGGTTAAGCCTGTTTGTGCTGCCAATAATGTGGCAACTACAAACATTTTTGTTACACTTTTCATGGCTCATAAGATTTAAGTTAATTTGAAAAAGTGTAAGGGTATTTTACATAGGTTTGCTTTACAACAGAACGCCTGTAAAGAAACTATTAGTATCAGAGCTTACACAATACTCCTGCTAATGAGCAAAATGCAAACGAAAAGCCCTGTAAACAGCGGTTAAATACTTGTAAACACCTGTGGAAATTCATTTAAGTAAAGGCTACATTCAAATGGATAGCTTTGCAGGCTGGTATGGAAAATATTGCACTTTGGGTATGGCTGATTGTGGGGGTTTTGTTGGCAGCACTGCTGATACAGTTGTACTATTATCTCGCTGTATTCAGTAAGTTGGCCTTATATCAGGCTTCGGCCAAAGGTTACACGGATACACCTGAAGTATCGGTGATTATAGCTGCTCGAAACGAAAGCACCAACCTGAGTAAAAATCTTCCGGCCATTCTGGAACAAGAGTACCCCAACTATGAAGTAGTGGTTGTGAATGACGGCAGTTGGGACGATAGCATAGAAATACTGGAAGCCTTTGAGCGCCAATACCCGCACCTCAAAATTGTCGATTACAAAGAGCAGGAAAAGTACCCGAAAGGCAAAAAATTTGCACTCATGCTTGGCATTAAAGCAGCTAAGAATGAAGTGCTGGTGTTTACTGATGCTGATTGCCTGCCTGCCAGTAAACAATGGTTGAGTCTGATGGCCTCCAATTATTTGGTTGGTAAACAAATTGTATTGGGCTTCTCTCCGTTTACACGTAACAACAGCTTGTTAAACTTCATCATACGTTTTGAAACCTTCACTACCGCCATGATGTATTTTTCGCTGGCTCTAAAGGGAAAAGCATACATGGGTGTTGGCCGTAACCTCTCCTACTCCAAATCGCTTTTTTTTAAAGTAAAAGGATTTGCCAGCCACCAGCACATTATGAGTGGTGACGATGATTTGTTTGTGAATGAAACTGCCACAGCAACCAATGTGGCCATTGAAATACATCCGGATAGTTTTGTAACCACTGAACCCAAAACAACCTGGGGCGATTGGATGCACCAAAAAGCCCGGCACATGAGCACAGGCAAATACTATAAACCCGCAGACAAATTAAGACTGGGCCTGTTCTACAGCAGCTGGGTGGCTTTTTATTGCTCACTTATTGCGGTTATTGTGTTGCTTTTACCTTACCCTGATTTATTAAAAGCCATTGCAGCACTGTATGGCATTCGTTTACTGGTGCAATACATCATAGGTTATATGGCGGCTAAGCGGCTAAAAGAAAACAGCCTGCTTTACTTCCTTCCGTTTCTTGATTTCGTGTATGTATTCTATTTTCTTGTAAACGGAACCCGCGCTTTGTTTGTAAAACCCAAAGTGTGGTAACATGGAGTTACTACTCAAATATTTTCCGCAACTCAACGATACTCAACTGGAAAAATTCTCCCGTTTACTGGAGTTATACACCCATTGGAATGCGCAGATTAATGTAATCTCACGCAAAGACATGGAGCATTTTTATGAACGCCATGTGTTGCATTCTTTAGCTATTACCAAACAGTTTCATTTTACTGAAGGCACAAAACTACTGGACATTGGCACAGGCGGAGGTTTCCCTTCCATTCCGCTGGCTATTTTTTTTCCTGAAGTACACATCACTGCTTGTGACTCCATCGGCAAAAAAATAAAAGTAGTTACCGAGGTGGCACAAGCATTAGAACTGCACAACATTCACCCACATGCCGGACGAGTGGAGCAGGTAAACGGTCGCTTTGATTTTATTGTGAGTAGGGCGGTTGCCCCGTTGAGCGACTTATACAAATGGACACAACATCAGGTAGCTGTTAAGGGCCGGAATAAAATGGCCAACGGTTGGATTTGCTTGAAAGGTGGTGACCTGAAAGATGAAATTGCCGAAGTGAAAAAACTGAATAAGACGCTGCATGTAGAACAATGGAACTTAAACGATTTTTACACGGAAGAATTTTTCGAGACAAAGAAGTTATTGTACGTGTATTAGTGCAGCTATAATTATTTTATTAAATTACCCTTCCTGTTGTATTGGTACAAAAGTCTGCTGTCCATATTTGTATCCTCTGGTGAATTGTGAAAATACTCAACGAGATTGATTTCATGTTTTCTCTTTTGATTCGATCGAAAAAGCACACCTGTGGTATTTAAATAATTATAGCTATAGATGAGCGAAAGCTTAGTATTGTCAAATATAAATCTTGTTAGATTTAGAGCTGAAGTATACTTTATCTCTTTTATGGATTTATATTTTCCAAAATTATTAATTGCCACTAATGTACTTTTACCATTTTTACTAAAAAGAACCTTCTCAACAAAGTGATTTGAATAGATTACTGTCGCTTCCACACTATCTATCCATAAATTAATAATACAATCTTTCTGAGCACTTTCTGGCAGGTGAACCTCTTCATAGATTTTTACACTATCTATTTCATACATCCTGTTTTTATATGCAAAAAATATTCTATTATCATGTTCAAGCAACTCAATATACTGATTTTGTGAAGCTGTTTTAACCAACAGTTTTTGGGCTTTCATATCATAATAAAATATTGAATCCGTAGTATAAAAGGAAACTAGCGTTTTATTAGCAAATAAGAATTTATTGTCACCTGATTCGTAAGCCACTAAACATCCTCTATGATTATGAGTAAACATAGAATCTAAAATCAAATTTTGCGCTAAACTCTGGCCATTAACAAAAAACAAAACGTTAAAAATGGCGCCAATTATTATTTTTCTTATGAGAGTACCCTTCTCATGGTGGCATAAGTTTTCCATAATCGAATTTAATACTTTTTTTTAAGATGGGGCATTGCCCAATACTAGCAAAAAAATTGACTGCTTTTAATAACACTCTTTATCTAATGCAAAATACTCTTTATAATAGTACACTTATAACAAGTAACATTTTTACCGCCCGTTTCCTTAAAAAGCCCTATTTTCGGGCGTTGATTTAATACCCGATGGACAAACGTAAAACACTTGAAAACTTACGCCTTAAGGCAGAACTGGGCGGAGGTAAAGATAAAATTGAAGCACGCCATAAAAAGGGGCTGCTCACCGCCCGCGAACGCATTCATTTTTTATTGGATGAAGGTTCGTTCGAAGAAATAGGCGCTTTTGTGGCCCACCGCAGCAAAGATTTCGGTATGGAGAAACAACAGTTTCCCGGAGATGGTGTGGTAACCGGCTATGGAAATATTAACGGACGACTGGTGTATGTTTTCTCGCAGGACTTCACCATTTTTGGCGGCTCGCTTTCTGAAACCCACGCAGAAAAAATATGCAAAATTATGGACCTCGCTATGAAAAACGGGGCTCCTGTTATCGGTTTAAATGATTCAGGCGGTGCACGCATACAGGAAGGTGTGGTATCATTGGGTGGGTATGCCGATATTTTTTACCGCAACACGTTGTCCTCCGGAGTTATTCCGCAGATATCTGCTATTATGGGCCCATGTGCTGGCGGTGCCGTTTACTCTCCTGCCATTACAGATTTTATTATGATGGTAGAAAAAACATCTTACATGTTTGTTACCGGCCCCAACGTAGTAAAAACCGTAACTCATGAAGAAGTAACTTCTGAAGAATTGGGAGGTGCATCAGTACACTCCAGCAAATCAGGCGTAGCACATTTTACAGCTGCCAATGAAATTGAATGTTTGAAAAACATCCGCAGGCTGCTCAGTTATATTCCACAGAACTGCGAAGAAACACCTGTTTCACTCCCTTACGAAAACAGCAATGAAACAAGAGAACAACTGAAGAACATTGTTCCTGATAATGCCAACCAACCTTACGATATCAAAGAAGTAATTACAGCAGTGGCTGATGAGGGAAGTTTCTTTGAGGTGCACAAAGACTACGCTGAAAATATTGTGGTAGGCTTCGCCCGTTTAGCCGGACGAAGCATTGGTGTAGTGGCCAACCAACCTGCATTTTTAGCCGGTGTGTTGGACATTCACTCCTCACAAAAAGCTGCGCGTTTTGTGCGCTTTTGTGATGCCTTTAATGTGCCCTTGCTGGTGTTTGAAGACGTTCCCGGATTTTTACCCGGGACCGATCAGGAATGGAATGCCATCATTACCAACGGAGCTAAATTGTTGTATGCCTTTTGTGAAGCCACTGTTCCTCGTGTAACCGTTATCACGCGCAAAGCTTACGGTGGTGCATACGATGTGATGAACAGCAAACACATTGGTGCGGATATGAACTTCGCCTGGCCCACTGCTGAAATTGCTGTAATGGGAGCCAAAGGAGCTGCAGAAATTATTTTCAAGAAAGAGATTGCCGCTGCTGCCGACCCTGTACAAGCACTTGCTGAAAAGGAAAAAGAGTATGGCGGCATTTTTGCTAATCCATACCGTGCAGCAGAAAGAGGTTTTATTGATGAAGTGATAATGCCTGAAGAAACCAGAGCAAAGCTCATCAAAGCTTTTAAAATGTTAGAGAATAAGGCAGTAAAACTTCCGCGCAAGAAACACGGCAATATTCCGTTATAGAGTTTTAAAATAAATTGGATGGTTATGAATAAACGTTCCCTGCTTTTTACTTTACTGTTGATTCCTGTAGTGCTCTTTGCTCAAAAAGAAGACGAGCAAAAAGTGAATGCACCCGTTACACAGGTAACCGTATTTCTGAATGGTGCACAGGTAACCCGCGAGTGGCAGGGGCAACTTCGTGCCGGTATAAACCGCTTGTTGTTTGACAACCTTTCTTCAGCCATTGATGCCAAAAGTTTGCAGGCAACTGTAGAAGGGAACCTGACCATCTTATCTGTTCAATACAGAGTAAACCATTTGCGCAATCAGGTAAAACCTGCCGGTATTCAGCAATTAGAAGACTCTTTGGAAAATGTAACTTACCTCTTAGAATCTGTGCGCGGAAAGAAAAATGCCTTCGAAGAAGAAAAGTCAATGATACTGGCCAATAAATCCATTGGCGGAAACAACAACGGAGTACAAATAGCCGAACTGGAAGATGGGGCTGATTTCTTCCGCAAACGCATGACGGATATTATCGAGCAGATTATTCTCTTAAAACGGGAAGAGAAAAAACTTCAGGACATTGCGCAACACCTCAATGATGAATTGGGTGATTACAACAACAAGCGCAACACCCCTTCACATGAAGCAATTGTTACGTTAAGCAGCGAGGTAGCACAATCATCGAAAGTGGCCCTGAGTTATTATACAGGCAATGCACAGTGGGTTGCTTATTACGACATTCGTGTAAAGAACACTCAATCTCCTGTTCAACTTTTTTACAAAGCCAATATTTCACAAAATACCGGAGAAAATTGGAACAATGTAAAATTGAAATTATCTACAGGCAACCCCTCTGTAAGCGGTCAAAAACCAACATTAAATCCCTACTACCTGAACTTTTACCAACCACAGGCATACGATGCTAAAGAAGAAAAAGCACAGGCACCGAATTTCAGAGGAGCCAGAGCAGAGGGAACAGCGTATTACATTGATGGGGTAAGAGTTGCCGGGAATGCGCAACCCTCAGTTCAAATGAACCAAATGGCAGCCAATATTGAATTTGATATCGCACCCAGATATACTGTTACTGCTGATGGTAGTTTACAAACCGTTGATATCAGAACAGTTGATTTGAAAGCACACTACGGCTACCAAGCTGCACCTAAGTTGGACAAAGATCCTTTTTTGGTTGCCCGCATTATAGGTGATAATGATTTATACAATTTATCAGGAGAAGCTAACATTTTTTACGAAGGCACCTACGTTGGGCAAAGTTACATTAACCCGGGAGCTGAGGATACATTAACACTCTCTTTAGGTCGTGACAAACGTATTGTTATTGAACGCACACAGGTAAAAGACCTCACGGCTAAAAGTAAAATAGGTGGAAGCATTAAAGAAAACAACACCTGGGAAATTACCATTCGCAATACCCGCAAAGAAGCTGCTGAGCTAGTGATTGAAGACCAGATTCCTGTTACTCAAAACAAAGACATTGAAGTAGAACTGAAAGATGCCGGAGGCGCACAAGTAAATACTGAAACAGGTAAATTAACCTGGACAGTTACAGTACCTCCCGGACAAACATTAAAACTACGTTTCAGCTTCGAAGTAAAATACCCTAAAGACAAAAACATCAATCCTTACTAAATTTTCTATCGCCTTGAAAACTTATGTCCACCACACCAATGCTGTTAGAAAATATTGTGCCGCAAAGCAAATCGCTGGCACAACTTAAAACGTTAATCGGGTTCCTGCGAAAGAACAAAAGCAACGGAATCGCTCAACTTATAACTGCGTTAGAGCAGGATGAAGATAAACGAAAGGATTTATCGGATTACGTACAGGCGGTTTTAGCCCGTTACACAGCGAAAGAATTACTCACTGACAGTGGCATAAATGAAAGCAGCTCTTTTGCCTCGGCTATCACCAACAGCATCAAACATACCCTGCTGCCTAAAGTACCTCAGCAAAATTCATTTGCTTACTTACTACACTGTCTTTTCCCTGAGAAGTATGATGCGGAATGGGTAAACAGTATCAGCGATGATGAATGGCTCAAATTACTGGAACTTATTTTCAGCGAAGAAAACAGTCGTCTATCTGAAACACTCTCTCATGATGAAATAAGCGAAGCCATCGAGATTCTTTCTTACCGTGTTGCCTCAGCTGCGTTGAATACTTCTTTTAACCACCGTTATGCCTCAGAGGTTAAACATTACCACGCGTTAACCGAACAACACAAATTTGTGGAGATGCTGCGTGAAGAGTATGAAAAAACCGGCTTAGTTGGTCCAACATCTGCCAATATGCTCATCACACAGCTAAACGAATGCCTTACTGCCTTGCAAGAGCTAAAAAGAACTACTATCCTAAGGGGTACCAGCTTGCAGGCAACATTTACCATTCACTGTATGCAACAGCAATTACTGCGAATGCGATTGCTGGCACAAATGATTAGCGGACAAGCCAACTCTTTGCTGCATGCCGTTGTGCTGTTTAAACAACTATTACAAAACGAAAAAGATAAAAACAGTTTGAGCAAACTGTTTTCTGAAAACTCTTACTTGTTGGCCTACCGCATTGCTGAGCATGAAAGTTCAACGGGGGAACACTACATTGCTACCAACGAAAAAGAGTACTACGATTTTTTCAAAGCTGCGTCAAAAGGCGGAATCATTGCTGCGCTGATGACTTTTGTGAAAATTATTCTTCATCACCTGCACTTCGCACCCTTTTGGGAAGCCTTTTGTTACAGTCTTAATTATGCAACAGGTTTTGTTTCTATACAAATAAGCCATGCCATACTGGCCACCAAACAACCGGCCATGACTGCCTCTACCATTGCAGCAGCCTTAGATAAAAAATCAACCGACAAACCCTCCATCCCTGACCTTGCTTTATTAATCGGCAGTGTTTCACGTAGTCAGTTTATTTCCTTTGCCGGAAACTTATTGCTCGTATTCCCGGTATCTTTTTTAATTGCTGCAGTATACTACCTCACCATGGGCCATGAATTAGTAAATGAACATGAGGCCACAAAAATGTTACATGATTTACATCCGTGGGAAAATCCGACCTGGGTTTACGCAAGCATCACCGGTGCGTTCCTGTTTATTTCAGGCATTATCTCGGGGTATTATGACAACAAAGTAATTTACTCGTCCATTCCTCACCGCATAAAACAACATGCGGTATTACGCAGGCTATTAAACCAGCGTCAACTCATTCGTTTTGCTCAATATGTTGAACATAACCTGGGTTCGCTTATCGGAAATATTTGCCTGGGTTTCTTTTTAGGAACAGCCGCATTTTTAGGATTCATTTTCGGACTTCCTTTTGACATACGGCACATTACCATTTCCTCAGGCAACTACGCCATTGCAGTTTTTACACTCATGTCCCATCCTGATTGGCGACTACTGGCAGAAGCATTTATAGGTGTGATGGGAATAGGCTTTTTTAATTTTTTAGTTAGCTTTGGATTAGCCATAACCGTTGCAGCCAAATCACGCAAGGTGGGCAAAAAAGAATTTATAGAACTACTTAATTGGGTAAAGAAATATATTCGCAGGTATCCGAAGGATTTTGTTGTTCCGCCCAAAACAGATCGCAAACCTCAGGATATTGATATTACACTAGCATAACATGGGAATAAAATCATTTCTGGCAAAACCGTTTGCCCGATTTATTACCAACAAGGTAAAAAAAGAAAGTGCTGACGCATTGCAGTGGCAGGACTACTGGTTTAAACAACTGCTCTCCAAAGCAGCCAATACAGCCTTTGGCCGGGACCATATGTTTGACTCCATTAAAACGTATGAGGACTTTAAACACCATGTACCCATAAGGGACTACGAAGGATTCAGAACCTACATTGAACGGGCTGTAAATGCGGAGGAGAACATTTTGTGGCCGGGCAAACCACTTTACTGGAGTAAAACTTCCGGCACCACATCCGGTGTAAAATATATTCCCATTACGGATGATTCAATTCCTTACCACATCAACTCTGCCCGCAACGCATTGTTGCATTACATTGCTGAAACAGGAAGATCTTCTTTTGTTGACGGCAAACTGATCTTTTTATCCGGGAGCCCAGAACTGGATACTAAAAACGGAATCCCCATTGGCCGACTATCCGGTATTGTGAACCACCACATACCGCAATACCTGCGCAGAAACCAGATGCCATCTTATGCTACCAACTGCATTGAAGATTGGGAGCAAAAAGTGGATGCCATTGTAGAAGAAACGTTTGATAAAGACATGACCCTCATTAGCGGAATTCCGCCTTGGGTACAAATGTACTTCGACAAACTCTCAGAAAAAGCCGGAGGTAAACCGGTAAAAGATATCTATCCCAATTTTAATCTGTTTGTTTTTGGCGGAGTAAATTTTGAACCTTACCGCGCCAAAATCGAAAAGGTAATAGGAAAGGCTGTAGACACTATAGAAACGTATCCGGCATCAGAAGGATTTATTGCGTATCAAAACTCACAAAAAGAAAAAGGTTTGCTGCTGTTGGTTAACAACGGAATTTTTTATGAGTTTATTCCTACAGAAGAATTTTTCAATGAAAACCCAACCCGCATATCTTTAAAAGATGTGGAGTTGGAGAAAAACTACGCTATTATTCTAAACACCAATGCAGGCTTATATGGCTACAACATTGGCGATACTGTAAAATTTGTTTCTAAAAAACCCTACAAACTTGTAGTTACAGGCCGCATCAAACATTACATCTCTGCTTTTGGAGAACATGTAATTGGGGAAGAAGTTGAGCACGCCATTCTCTCCGTTGCAAAACAAGAAAATATAGAAATAATTGAATTTACTGTTGCACCCATGGTAAACCCTAAGGAAGGCCTGCCCTATCATGAGTGGTTTGTGGAATTTGGCAGCCTGCCAAGTGATCTCAATACGTTTTCACTTAAAGTAGATGAGGCCATGCGCAGTAAAAATATTTATTACCGTGATTTAGTTGGCGGCAACATCCTTCGCCCTTTGGTGATGCACGCTTTACAAAAAGGGGCGTTTATTGAATACATGAAAAGTGAAGGCAAGCTGGGTGGACAAAATAAAGTTCCCAGACTTAGTAATGACCGTAAGATTGCTGAGAAGTTGTCTGCGTTTATATCTGCTTAAAAAACACCTTTCGATGAATTAGTTGAAAAGCCTGATGGCTTTGTCTAATTTTACACGGTCTAAAGCTGCTGTTATTGCAAACTATTTAACTAAACGTGAAGTATGCGTATTAAACTGTCTACCGAATTTAAGGTAGTCTTTTATTTCATTATCACCACAGTAGTAGTGGTGGTAACCGGAATACTGGCCTTTCATAACCTGAACCGGCTCACAGAGTCTATCCAGCAGAGTAAAACATCTGAGATAAAAATGCTCCTGCTCAAGGGCATTAATTCTGATATGGCTTCCGCAGAAAGCAGTGTGAAATCATTTGCACTAAGCTCAGAAACTGACTATTTAGAACAATACAATGACGTTAACCAGTCGCTCTATCAAAAAATAAGCTCGCTGGACTCATTGGCGGTTCAGAATAAAACCCAACACGAGCTGCTCACTGAAATGACCCCGTTAATTGAGGAAAAACTTGCGCTGCTGGAGGGTTACATTGAGCTGGAAAAGCGAGGCTTGGTTATAAATGAGCTCAATTCACTGGCCAAAAAACTGGATGAACGAAGGAATAAAGTAGAATCAGAAAAAATTGCGAAAGAAGAAAAGGGAGGCGTGTTTAAACGTCTCTTCAAGAAAAAGGATAAAAAGAAAAAAGAGGCAGAAGAAAAGAAACGCAACCCCGAAGAAATAAAGAAAAAACAACTCCTGCTTCTGGAAGAAATGAAAAAAGATGTGAACGCGGTAAAACAAAAACAATCGCGCACACTTAAAACCTTCGACACCCACGAGCTCAACCTTACACAACGCAATAAATTTCTTTCAGAAGAAATAAGAGCATTGGTTACCTCTATGGAAGTTATTGAAATAAATGAGGCCAATGCATTGGTTATTGCCAACGAGCAAAAGCACAAAGAAACCAACCGCATGATTGCTATATTCTCTATTGCCACCTGCATACTGCTGGTGAGCATGGGATGGATATTGTATGTTTACCTCAAAAAGCGCAATCAATACGAAACCGCTTTGATAGCGGCACGCAATGAAGCCGAGAATTACTCTGCCATGCAGGAGGTTTTTCTGGCCAATATGAGCCATGAGGTACGCACTCCAATGAACGCCATATCGGGTTTTACAGAGCAATTGCAGCACACCACACTAAACAACCAACAACAAACCTATGTGGACATTGTGCGTAAATCAGTAAAACACCTGTTGGTTATTATTGATGACATACTCGATTACTCTAAACTGAAAGCCGGAAAGCTGCGCATTGAAAATATTAACTTTTCGCCTGAAATACTTGTGAGTGATGTGATAACACTTATGAGCAATCAAGCCGATAAAAAACAGCTTTATCTGAAATCTTCGTTCGAAAAAAAGTTACCCGATGCGTTGATGGGTGACCCGGTAAGGTTAAAACAAGTGCTCATCAACATTATTGGTAATGCTATAAAGTTTACTTCAACTGGAGGGGTAAAACTCCATGCAAAGTATGCAGCGGGCAGTCTGCAACTCACTATAACCGACACCGGCATTGGCATTGAAAAAGATAGTATCAAAAGAATATTTGAAGCATTTGAACAAGCCAATACCTCCACTACACGCGTATACGGAGGGTCGGGGTTAGGTTTAGCGATAACCAAAAAACTGGTAGAACTGATGAACGGCAGTATTCATTTTAGCAGCGAGCTCAACAAGGGAACAACCGTGCAGATAAATTTGCCTTACGCTATAGGAGATGGAATCCCCGAAGCACAACAGACCAATATGGCTGAAGTAAAGTCTATGGTTAAAGGATTACGCATACTTGTTGCAGATGACGAAGAGTGGAACATAAAACTACTGCAAGCCATATTCGGGAGTTTATCAGTGCAACTTACCTGCGTTAGTAACGGAACCACAGCCATAGAAGAAATTGAGAAGCGTGAGTTTGATCTTGCTTTGCTGGATATGCGTATGCCGGGCAAGGATGGGATTGCAGTAACAAAGAGTGTAAGAAGCATGAAAGACGAAAGCAAATCCCTGCTTCCAGTTATTATACTTACGGCATCAGCAAATAACAATCATTTAGATGCTTGCAGAGAAGCCGGAGTAAATGCCATTCTTATAAAACCGTTTGATGAAACCCTGTTGCTGGAAAAAATTATTCAGGTAACCACCAACACTTCCTATATTGCTAAACGTGCAGTTGGCAATGCATTTGAAGAACAATCAACTCCTACTAACAACCAATTAAGCCACAACCTTTCTCACCTGATAAAACTGGCCAACGGAGATCAGGTCTTCTTAAAAGAGATGATAAAAACCTTTGCACGAAACCTGAATAAAACAATAGAGGAATGTGCCCCGCTCATCGAAAATGAAAATTTTCAGGAAGTATATGAGCTGGTGCATAAGATTATTCCCCCTTGCCGTTTTATGGAAGCACACGAACTGGTAAAACTTTTTAAACAGTTGGAAGAGGACACACAAACAAAAAACAAAAACAGTGCATTGACATCGCTGAATGATATTAAAGTTGCGGGCAATAACCTGATACAAATACTTTCAAAAGAATATACTGACTAACCCTATCCATGAAAAGAAAGCCTTTTACATTATTTGTTGTTGAAGATGATGAATGGTACAACAACCTCATTACGTACACGCTCTCCCTCAATCCGGAGTATGCTGTAAAAAGTTTCCGTGATGCTAAATCATTCCTTGATGCCTTGCCCGAACAACCCGATGTAGTTACACTTGACTTCAGATTACCCGATAGTACCGGTTTGGATATATTGAAATCAATTAAAGCAACTCATCCGGAATGCGAAGTGATTATCATTTCTGAACAGGATAACGTGGAAACAGCGGTAGACCTGCTTAAGGAAGGAGCATACGATTATCTGGTTAAAACAACCGATATACGCGATCGCTTGCTTAACTTAATTACCAATATCAAAGGCAAACAATCACTGAAAGAACGTATTTCTCAACTGGAAAAAGAGGTTGAAAAAAAATACGACTTCCAATCTACCATAATCGGGCAAAGTGAACCTATTTTAAAATTGTACGATTTTATTGCTAAAGCTGTTGAATCAAATATTAACGTATCGGTAACCGGTGAAACAGGAACCGGAAAAGAACTGGTGGCAAAAGCCATTCATTACAATTCAGCAAAAAGGAAAAAACCATTTGTTGCTGTAAACATTGCAGCTATTCCTTCTGAGCTCATTGAGAGTGAACTTTTCGGACATGAAAAAGGTGCATTCACCGGAGCAGCTACCCGAAGAATAGGTAAGTTTGAAGAAGCCAGCGGAGGTACACTATTTTTGGATGAAATAGGTGAGATGAATCTCAATCTGCAATCAAAACTTTTGCGCGCATTGCAGGAAAAAGAAATAGTGCGCGTAGGCAGTAATACAGCAATTCCCGTTGATTGCAGAATTATCATTGCAACACATAAAAACCTGAAAGAAGAGACGCGCAGAGGTAATTTCAGAGAAGACCTCTATTACCGTTTAATAGGGCTGCCCATTGAACTTCCCCCGCTGCGTGACAGAGGAAAAGATGTATTGATACTCGCCAAACATTTCATTACGGAGTTTTGTAAAACCAATAACACGCCTGAGAAAAGAATAGCGGAATCAGCACAACAAAAAATGCTGAGCTATAGCTGGAAGGGAAATGTGCGGGAACTTAAGTCAATCATTGAACTGGCTGTAGTCCTTTCTTCAGGTAACGTAATAGAGGCCGATGACATCAAGTTAGGCAGTGATGATGTTTTACCTGAAGTGATGAGCAATGAAATTACATTACGCGATTACAACCTACGCATTGTATCAACTTACCTCAAGAATTTTGATAATGATATTCCGTTAGTAGCGAAAAAACTGGATATTAGTCAGGCTACTATTTACAGAATGTTGAAGGAAATGAAGGGTGAGTCTGCTTCATAGCACCCCATTTCTATCAATTTGAGAATTTACCTTGCAAATTGATAAAGAACAGAAAGCAGGAACAAAATTAATTAGCTGATTGTGTTGAATTTGCGCCAAAATTTAATTTGGCCGGCATATTGAATTAAATATGCCAAACTTCAACTTTAACAACAGCGTCTCATGAAAAAGTTACTTGCCTTTACACTACTCTCTTTTGTACTGCAAACTGCAAGCGCTCAAAAAACAGCCGGTAGTTCTTCATACAAAACTGCAGTTGGAATAAGAGGGGGTGGCACATCCGGACTTACCATCAAACATTTTAACAGTTCATCATCAGCTATAGAAGGCATCATAGGTTTTGGCGGCAATTGGAACAACCGGTTCAGTCTCACCTGCCTGTTAGAGAAACATACCAATCCATTTAATGAAGATGGGCTCAGTTTGTATTACGGAATGGGCGCACACTTGGCTTCATACAGAAACGGGTTTTATGCTGACGGGTTTTACGGTAAAAATAAATACAACTACGCCTACTACAATGAGTCTGTTTTTGGCATCGGAGTAGATGGGATTATCGGCATTGAATATAAGATTCAGCCCATACCTGTTGCAGTAAGTTTTGATTTGAAACCTTTTTTAGAAATCAACACCCACGGCTATGCAGGAATTGCACTGGACCCGGCACTAGGTATAAAGTTTACGTTCTGACGAAATAAATAAAAAGGAGGAGTTATGTCACGCAACGGATTATTTCTTATTGTTATTCTCTACTGCTTGTTAATTGCTGTATTGCTGTTAACCGGTTGTAAGGAAGAAGATACTGCTGCAAGCCACCAGTCGGGACAATTGGTAGTACACATGACTGACGGTCCGGCTGATTTCTCAAAAGTAAATGTTGACATACAAGAAGTAAGGGTACACTATGCTGAAGAACAGAACAACCCGAGTAAGTGGGTTATCCTGAATACTAACACAGGAATATACAATCTGCTCGATTTTCAAAATAACGTAAGTACCATTATAGCCGACTCTACTTTCCTTACCGTTGGCCATATAGATGAGATAAGGCTTTTGCTCGGACCACAGAATTCGGTAGAAGTTGATAAAGTGGTATATCCGCTAATGATTCCCAGCGGAACCCAGAGCGGAATAAAAATAAAGGTACACGCAGATATTATCAATGATTTGCAAACCGATGTTCTCATTGATTTTGATGCACGATTATCTGTTCACCAAACAGGCAATGGAAATTATATCCTGTCACCCGTAGTAAAATCAGAGCGAATTCATTACAGAAATAAGAAATAAAGTTTAGGTTAGGTTTGTTTAGTAGCCCGCCACAGTACTGTCTTGTACTAGTGGCGGCTATTTTTTTAACCATATATCAAAAACGTTTCCCATATTTGTTTCTTCATGAATAAGCAAAAACGCATAGCCATTTTAGGCTCCACAGGTTCCATAGGCACACAGGCTCTTGAAGTAATTGAAGAACAAAAAGAACACTTTGCAGTAGAGGTTCTTACTGCACATTCCAATGCCCAGCTGCTCATTGAACAGGCACGAAAATTCAATCCGAATTGTGTGGTAATAGCTGATGAAAGCAAGTATGCTGAGGTTAAAGCAGCATTAGATCCGTTGGATATAAAAGTATTTGCCGGTATGGAGGCCATTGCTCAGGTGGTAGAATTTGACAGTATAGACATTGTGCTTACTGCTATGGTAGGTTATGCCGGATTAAAGCCCACCATCAATGCCATCAACGCCAAAAAAACAATTGCCCTAGCAAATAAAGAAACTCTCGTTGTAGCCGGTGAGTTAATTACTGAACTGGCTATGGAAAAACACGTGCCCATCATTCCGGTTGATTCAGAACATTCCGCCATTTTCCAATGTCTGGTAGGCGAACCCCTGGACCGCATAGAAAAAATATACCTGACTGCATCAGGCGGACCATTTCGTGGCAAAAAACGTGAAGAACTGGCTGAAGTAACCAAAGCGCAGGCACTGAAACATCCCAACTGGAGCATGGGTGCAAAAATCACTATCGATTCGGCTTCGCTCATGAACAAAGGTTTGGAAGTAATTGAAGCTAAATGGTTGTTCGGATTAAAAACCGAACAGATTGATGTAATTGTACACCCGCAAAGTATTGTCCATTCGCTGGTGCAAATGGTGGATGGCAGTATGAAAGCACAAATGGGTTTACCTGATATGAAGCTACCCATTCAGTATGCCTTCACGTATCCTGACCGTTACAAATCAGAATTCCCGCGTTTCAATTTTTTAGATTATCCAACACTCACATTTGAGAAAGCCGATACTGCTACTTTCAGAAATCTGGAATTAGCTTACGAAGCCCTGCGAAAAGGAGGAAACATGGCCTGCACATTAAATGCAGCAAATGAAGTGGCTGTTGATGCTTTTTTGAAAGACAAAATAAAATTCCTTCAGATTGCTGAACTCAATGAGGCCTGCATGGCCAAAATGAGTTTTATTGCTAAACCTGATTATGCCGATTATGTAGCAACAGATGCTGAAACACGCAGGTTAGCCCTGTCACTTATTTAGAACCCGTACTTGTTAAGATAAATCTGGAAACCGATATTGAGGGATAAACCATTACTCTTATCTGAGTTACTGAGTGAATACAAAAAGGTGTAATCAGCCAAGGTTTCCAAACCTACACTTTCATTAAAAAAGTAAATAACACCCACTCCTACGGCACCACCCATATAGCCTGTGTTTCTGTTAATCTTCAGGTTTCTGTCTTCAAAATTACTTTGTGAATACGTGCCACGTGCCTCCAGCAACAGATTTAATTTGGAGCCCTCCCCTTCTGTTTCTTCAAAAGGTGAATAGTAACGTATAAATGGCCCGCCACCCCAAGTAAGTTCGCTTTGCTGATCAATGCGCGAATAGGTTAACGGCACTGAAATACCCACAGCAAAATTATTGGCTATCAATCTGCCATAACGCAAATTGAGGTTGTATGCCGAACTGGCTACATTGCGCGTAGAATCGATATCATTATTTCTTGCATTCATAGTTGCTGAAGCGCCTATTAACTGAGTCCCTTTTTCCAACTGAGCATCAGCAATCAAATAACAAAAGAGTGCGGTAACAACTAGTAGAATTTTTTTCATACGGATGATTTCTTATGATTTCGCAAAAGTATACAATTTAAGCAAGTATCACATTAGCACGATTTATGCCGGACAAAAGCTTATTTTCGCACTCTTTTAAAATTCAATTATAGTAAATGGAAGTATTGGTAATGATAGGGCAGTTAATATTAGGACTTTCCATCCTGGTATTTTTTCACGAGTTGGGACACTACACCGCTGCCCGTGCCTTTGGAATTAAAGTAGAAAAATTTTACCTGTTTTTTGATGCCTGGGGATTTAAGCTCTTCAGCTTCAAACGGGGAGATACGGAGTACGGAATAGGTTGGTTACCCTTTGGCGGCTATGTAAAAATTGCCGGTATGATTGATGAATCAATGGATACCGAACAAATGCAGAAAGCCCCCGAACCTTGGGAATTTCGCTCAAAACCGGCCTGGCAAAGATTGATTGTAATGATAGCCGGAGTAGTAGTAAATGCTGTACTTGCTGTTTTCATATTCGCCTTGATGGTGTGGCATTACGGGGAAACCTATCTGCCCAACAGTCAGGTAAAATACGGTATTGTTGCACATGAACTGGCTAAAGAAATAGGTTTACAAACAGGAGATAAAATTGTATCCATTAATGGCCAAACCTTAGAAAGATTTGAAGATATATTGAGCCCGAAAGTGTTGTTGGGAGAAAACATGGTTCTCAACATTGACCGTAACGGTACGCTAATGGACATTGCTATTCCTGATGACTTCGCCAACAAATTCACTGATAAGCGCGATGCTTTTCTGGATAAACGCATGACCTTTTTTGTAGCACAACCCCTTCCGGGCAGTAACGCATCCAAAGCCGGGCTAAAACCTGAAGACAGAATTATTGCTTTAAACGGAAATCCGTTCAGCTTTTTTGATGAGTTCCAGCAATTGCTTAAAGACAACAAAGAAAAAGAAGTTCAGCTTTCAGTTTTACGCTCTACAGATACATTATTACTAAAAGCTAAAGTAGATGCCGATGGTAAGCTGGGCTTTATGCCCGACACTAAAGATTTTGAACTGAAAACCATTGAATATACATTAGCACAAGCTATCCCTATTGGCACCACTAAAGCCTGGAATGCTTTGGCAGATAATGCCAGAGGCTTATCCAAAATATTCAAAGGCAAAGTATCAGCCAGCAAATCCGTTCAGGGTCCCATAGGAATTGCGCAGATATACGGAGGTCAATGGATATGGAGCAAATTCTGGTACCTCACCGGATTAATTTCCATCATTTTGGCTTTCATGAATATATTACCCATTCCTGCTTTAGATGGCGGACATGTGGTGTTTCTTATTGCTGAAATGATTAAAGGCAAACCACTCAGCATTAAGTTTATGGAAAAAGCGCAAATGGTAGGTATGGTTCTCCTTTTCGGACTGATGATTTTTGCCGTATTTAATGATGTTATCAAACTTTTATTCTGATTCAGGGAATAGCAGTTGCACAAAAAAACTTAATCCATTACCTTCGCACCGCTCTTAAGCCCAGGTGGCGGAATTGGTAGACGCGCTGGTCTCAAACACCAGTGGATTCAACCCCGTATCGGTTCGACTCCGATCCTGGGCACTAAACCCGACTTTAAAGGTCGGGTTTTTTTATTGCTAATCTTTCCGATGTTTAACTACATAGCACACAGCTTCCCTGTAGAGTCACATAATACCCCACCGTATAAACTAAAACACAATGTGCTGATTTTAAGCTGCCAACAATTTGCCTTCAGAAAATGTTTTTGATTAAGTCACCTTACATTTGTGTTTAAGCCTGCTGCAAGAAATATTTTTTTGTGCCTACACCCGCTAACTAAACAAAATGGACAAGACTGACCGTTATGCTGTTAATCTGGAAAATTCGCTTCAGATTTATTTTCTTACCAAACCTACAGGAGAAATACTGGATTGCAACCAAATGGCATGTAAGGTCTTTGGTTACTCAAGAGAAGAGATTAAACAATTGGGTAGAAACGGATTAATAGTTAACGATGAAACGCTACAGCACGTCATCCTTCAACGGGAAAAAAACGGTGAAGTAAGCTGTGTGTTAACCGGCATTAAAAAAGATGGAGAAAAATTTCCACTTGAATTGTGGAGCAAAATATTCTTTGATGAAGGAAGCGGAGAAAACAGAACCATTATCATTGGTCAGGACATTAGTGCCCGGCAATCAGAAGAAGAGAAAAAGGCTGAAGCCGAAAAGGAACTGAGGCGAGTAATTGAGGCCGTAAACGTAGGTATTGTAGTGCATAATGAGCAAGATCAGATTATACACTTTAACAATAAGGCATTAGAACTATTAAACGTTTCAGAAGATTTTCTTCTGGGAAAAACGGCACAACATGAAGAATGGCAGCTCCTGAAAGAAAACTTTGAACCCTATACATTTGACGAGGTGCCTTCTACAGTGGCCAGAAAACAAAAAACGCCCATACTTGGGGCCGTAATAGGAGTAAAGAGTAAGAATGAACACATATCCTGGCTAATAGTTGATGCAAAACCAACAGAAAACAGCAAGGGAGAACCAATTGTAATTGTAAGTTTTACAGATATTAGTGCGCAGAAGAAAATGCAGCATGAGTTGCAAAGTACTACACGGCTATTAGAGCAAACTAACAAAGAAGCCCTAATTGGCGGGTGGGAATTTGATATACTCACACAAAAGCTCATGTGGACATCTGTCACTCGGGTTATTCACGAAGTGAATGAAAATTTTAAACCCAACATTGAAAAGGCAATAAACTTTTATGAACCAGAATACAGTAAACCACAAATTGAAAAGGCAGTTCAAAATTTAATCACTCGAGGAGAAAAGTATATCTTGGAACTTCAGATTATAACTGAAAAAGGGAAAAAACTTTGGGTGAGAACTACCGGAAACGGAGAATTCATAAACGGCAATTGCACAAGAATTTTTGGGACTTTTCAGGATATTGATGAACAGAAAAAACGAGAGATTACACTGAGTGAAAGCCGTGCAGAAATTGTTCAAATTTACAATACTATATCTGATGTTGTATTTAAACTAGAGGTAGAGTCTTCTGATAAATTCAAATTTGTAAGTGTAAATGACGCCTTTTGTCAATCTACCGGGCACTCGAAAGAAGAAATAATAGGACATTACACGCACAAAATTATACCTGAGCCATCACTTACACTTGTTCACAAAAAATATGCTGAGGCGATTGCCACGGGCAAATCCGTTGAATGGAAAGAAACCACTACTTATTCAGGCATTGAAAAAACAGGTATTGTACGTGTTAACCCTATGTTTAACGAAGAGGGGCATTGTACGCATCTAATCGGCAACGTACATGATATAACAGAAGTTATCACTTCTGCGAAAACTATTCAGGAGTCACTCAACAAACTTAATCATCAAAAATTTGCACTTGATCAGCATTCCATTGTTGCTGTTACTGATGCTCGGGCCAACATCATATACGTGAATGACAAGTTTTGTGAAATAAGCGGATACAGCCGCGAAGAACTCATAGGACAAAATCATCGTATTATAAACTCAGGTATTCACCCTAAGTCTTTTTTTGAGCACATGTACAAAACCATTTACGCTGGCGAAGTGTGGCACGGTGACATTTGCAACAAAAGAAAAGATGGAACATTATATTGGGTAAGAACATCCATTGTGCCTTTCAATGATAGTAACAGCCGGCAACCTCTTCAGTTTATTGCTATACGTACCGACATTACCAAAGAAAAGGCGAATCTAACAGCTCTGCAACGAAGTGAAGAATACCTGCGTACTATATTTGATTACTCTATTACTGCAATTATTGTAGCTGATGATGAAGGAAAATATCTTGATGTAAACCCATACACATGCCACCTTTTCGGGTACACTAAAGAAGAAATGCTGAACATGGGAGTAAAGGATCTGAAAGTGGCCTCGCATAAACCAGGTTCAGAATTATATAAGGAATATATAAACAAAGGCGTAGACCAAGGGGAGTTTCATTTCTATAACAAATCAGGCAAGCTAGTCAGTACGCTTTACCAGGCTATACGAGTGCGAGAAAATTTTAACGTAAGCATAATGGTAGATATTACTGAGAGGACAGAATATGAATCAAAACTCAGACAAAGTGAAAGTAGAATTAAAACTATACTGGAAAGTGAGCCGGAATGTATAAAGATTGTTGATGCAAGTGGCCGCATACTGGAAATGAATCCTGCCGGGCTTAATATGATTGAAGCCTCATCGCTGGATGATATACAAGGGAAATATGCCTTGGATATTGTGCATACAGAAGACAGAGAAATATATAAGCTTCAGCACCAAAAGGCTCTATCGGGCGAAAACTCAATGGAACGTTTCAGAATAATAGGATTAAACGGCACCTTACGTTGGTTAGAAAGTAATTCTGTTGGGTTTAAAGAGAATACTACACAAAAAATAAGCGTACTTAGTGTTTCTCGTGACATTACAAAGCAAGTAGAAGCTGATGAAAAGCTAAAAGCCGGCCAGCAAATGCTGGAACAAGTTTTCAATACTGTTTCTGATGTAATTTATGTACTAGACATAGAACCGGGTTTCAAGCTAAAGTATGTAACCATCAATTACGCTTTTACTAAATTCACAGGTTTGGATTTAAATGAAAGAATAGGCAAATACGTTGATGAAGCAATTGATTCCACAGCACGTGAATTAGAGGTGAGAAAATACAAAGAGGCAATTGCAAAGAAAACAACTGTAACATGGAGACAAACCTACCACTATCCTAAAGGCACAAGAACTGCAATACTTTCAGCAACTCCACTGTTTGATACAAATAATGAGTGTACCAGACTCATTTGTTCTGCACGTGATATTACAGATATCATAGATTCACAAAATGAGATAAGGAAGTTATCTTTAATTGCACGGGAAACAATCAACGGGGCTGTGATTACTGATATTGAAGGGAAAATATTGTGGGTAAACCGTGCTTTTGAACAAATAAGCGGCTACAAGCTTAATGAGCTAACGGGGCAAAAGCCCGGAAAGTTACTGCAAGGTAAAGATACTGACCCAAACATGGTCAAACTAATGAGTGAGTCCCTTAAAAACAAACAACCTTTTGATGTTGAAATAATCAACTATACCAAATCAGGAACGCCTTATTGGATAAAAATCCAATGTCAACCTCTTGTAAATAGTCATGATAAGGTAGAGGGTTTCTTTGCCATAGAAACCGATATAACTCATGAGGTAGAAACTAAAAATGAACGCGAGTTTCTTATCAAGGAACTTACTGAAAACAACAACGACCTGAAACAATTTACCTATATAACATCTCACAATCTACGCTCTCCGCTTACAAATCTTGTTGCTATTGCCAACTTACTGGAAGTACCGGAAGATATGGATGAATTAAACAAAAAACTGATTGAAGGATTTAAAACTTCGACTTATCAACTCAATGAAACGTTAGACAGTTTAATAAAAATCCTGCTATTAAAAGAGACTACACAAATCAGCCAACAAAAAATCAAGTTCAATGATATCCTGGATAAAATATTAGGCTCACTAAGTATCCTGATAAAAGAAAATCAGGTAATTATTGATACGGATTTCAGTGAAGTTGATACAGTTCATTTTTCTCCATCATACATGGAAAGTATCTTCCTTAATTTGATTACAAATTCAATTAAATACAAAGCTACCAATAGACCTCCCCACATACAAATAAAATCATATATCCGGCCGGAATGCATTATGATAAAATACACTGATAATGGTTCAGGGTTCGATGCTGACCGAGTTCGGAACAGAGTCTTCGGACTGTTTCAGAGGTTTCATACCAACAAAGACGGTAAAGGAATAGGCCTTTATCTTATTAAATCACAACTAAGTTCCCTTGGAGGCAACATAGAAGTAGAAAGCAAAGAGAATAAAGGCACCACTTTCACATTAACTTTCAAACGCAATGATTGAGAAAGTACTCTGTATTGATGATGATCAAATTACTTTGATGCTTTGTTCCTATACAATTAAAAAAGCAGGCTTTGCCGAATTAATTGATACCTGCGAGGACGCAAAAAAAGCACTAAATTATTTTGAAAACCTGAAAGAATCCGAAATGAAAAGCCCCCAACTTATCTTTCTTGACTTGAATATGCCCGGAATGAATGGTTGGGAATTTCTGGATGTTTTTAATCGCGATCTCCGGCACTATTTTCCTGATACCAAAGTAGTTATTCTTACTTCCAGTATAAATCCGGAAGACAAAAAAAAATCTGAATCCTATCAAAACATCATAAAATTTATACATAAACCCTTAAATACAGAACATCTGGAAGGACTCTGCACGTGATTTTTTATATCTGATAGTCAATAATTTAAAAAATATTTATTCAGTAATACATCATTTGGTAAAGTTTTCGTTGTCTATGGTAAAAAAGAAAGGAGCGCATATGAAAACCAGAATTGAAATGAACAAAGTAAAAGCAGTAGTTTTCCTTTTATTACTAGTAAGTGCATTTAGTATTAATGCCGTTAACAGTTTGCAAAAAACCACGCCCCATAGTGCAATGACTCTTTCCAAATAACACAGCATAGCTAATAGTTCAGGTTTAATATTTAATGAGTAAAAGATCCTGCCTTGTGCAGGATTTTTTATGCCTGTAAACAATCCGTTTGGTTTATCCTGTAAAAAGCCTATATTTGCATCCCCAAATCGAAGCGAAATGCTTCAGGTTTAGTTCTTAGAAAGTTCGTTGAACATAAAAATATAAAATCGCGGAGTGGAGCAGTGGTAGCTCGTTGGGCTCATAACCCAAAGGTCCCAGGTTCGAGTCCTGGCTCCGCAACTAAATTAAGAACGAGACCGCGAGAGCGGTCTTTTTTGTTTATAACCATGGCACACAAGTCAGGCTTCGTAAGTATTATCGGCAAACCAAATGTAGGCAAGTCAACACTCATCAACATTCTGGTGGGTGAAAAGCTGTCTATTATTACCTCCAAAGCACAAACCACCCGACACCGCATACTGGGCATTGTGAGCACAGATGATTACCAGGTGATATTTTCTGATACTCCCGGCATTATCAAACCAAGATATTTGTTGCAGGAAAGCATGATGAATGCCGTAGAAGAAAGTTTACAGGGCGGTGATGTGGTGCTATATGTAACGGCCTGGGACGAGCGTGGCGACAATGAGGAAATTGAAAAACGTTTGAGTAAAAACAAAGCGCCTGTAATTTGCATACTCAACAAAATTGACCTTTCTGCCACTCAGGAAGAAGTGGTAGCCCGAACACAGGAGCTACAGGAAAAATACAATCCGGTTAAAGTAATTCCCGTTTCAGCTAAAGAGAGTTTTAACGTACAACATATTTTCCCGGCTATTCTGGAACTTTTACCTGAAGGGCCTGAATACTATCCGAAAGATCAGTTTACTGACCGGCCTGAACGCTTTTTTGCATCAGAAATCATTCGTGAAAAAATATTTATTCTGCTCAAAGAAGAGTTGCCCTACTCTTGTGAAGTGGACATTATGCAGTTTGTAGAAGAAGAAAAAATCATCCGTATACATGCCGATATTTATGTATTGCGTGATTCGCAAAAACCAATTGTAATAGGTGCACAGGGCAAAAATTTGAAACGTATTGGTATTGGCGCACGCAAAGATCTGGAAGCCTTTTTCGGCAAGCAGGTTTATCTGGAAACGTACGTTAAAGTTCGCGAAAACTGGCGTGATGAAAAAAAATACCTCAAATCATTCGGTTATCCCGATTAATAAATAAAAAACATGTCGAGTAATCTCGTGGCCATTGTGGGCCGTCCAAATGTGGGGAAATCAACCCTGTTCAACCGTCTTGTAGGTGAGCGTAAAGCCATTGTAGACGATTTCAGTGGTGTAACACGTGACCGCCATTATGGTGTAGCTGAATGGCAAAACCGCGAGTTTTTACTGGTGGACACCGGAGGTTTTGTTGCCGGCAGTGACGATGTTTTTGAAAAAGAAATTGCCAACCAGGTAAAAATTGCTGTGGATGAATCAGCAGTAATTTTATTCATGGTAGACGTATCAACAGGTATCACTGATTTAGACGATCAGATGGCCGACTTGCTGCGCAGGTCAAAGAAACCTGTATTTGTGGTGGTAAATAAGGTTGACAACAACGAGCGGTATCTTGATATGCATGAGTTTCACGCTCTAGGATTCGAGCACCTGTATCCGCTATCCTCAGTTTCAGGAAGTGGCACAGGCGAGTTGTTGGAAGATATCATGAAACACCTTCCCGAACCTGTTATCGCGGATGAGCCTGCGCAAAAAATGCCACGTATTGCCATTGTTGGCCGACCTAATGTAGGCAAGTCATCTCTGATTAATGCGCTGTTGGGACAGGAGCGCAACATTGTAACAGAAATTGCCGGCACAACGCGCGATTCAATAGACACCCATTACAACGCTTTTGGCAAAGAATTCATACTGGTGGATACAGCAGGTATCCGTAAAAAAGGAAAAGTTAAAGAGGACATTGAATTTTACTCCGTAATGCGTTCTCTGCGAACGCTGGAGCAAGCCGATATAGTTATATTGATGATAGATGCTACACAAGGTCTTGATTCTCAAGATTTGAATCTTTATTACCTGGCACATAAAAACGGCAAAGGTGTAGTGATTCTGGTGAATAAGTGGGATTTAATGGAGAAAGAAACCAATACCTCCCGCGATTATGAAAAAATGATTCTGGAAAAGCTGGCTCCGTTAAATGACGTTCCTGTAGTATTTACATCAGCCACTACCAAACAACGTATCCACAAAGCCATTGAAACCGCCCTGCAGGTATACGAAAACAGATCGCGTAGAATTACTACCCATAAGCTGAATGATTTCCTTCAGGAAGTTACAGCCAAGTACCAACCACCTGCAATTAAAGGCAAGTTTGTGAAAATAAAGTATTGCACACAACTCCCCGGAATTTACCCTCAGTTTGCGTTTTTCTGTAACCTGCCCCAATACATTCGTGAGCCATACAAACGATACATTGAAAACCAATTACGTGAACACTACGATTTTAAAGGAGTGAGCATGAAACTTTTTTTCAGAAAAAAATAACTTTCCTATTGCATTTGTCGAAAACACCTTTATTTTTGCAGCCAATTTGCTAACAATCATTAAATTTCAAACCAAGATGAAAAAAGTATTATCAGTATTAGCTCTTGCTTCTACTTTCGCATTCGTAGCTTGTGGTCCTTCAGCTGAAGAAAAAGCCAAAGCTGACGAAAAACGCATTCAGGATTCAATCGAAGCCGCTACAGCTATGCAGGATTCAATTGATGCTGCTATGCAAGCCGCTGAAGAAATGGTTACAGATTCATCAGCTGCTGACACTACAGCTGCTGCTACTGAAGCTGCTCCAGCTGAAGCTGCTCACTAAGCGAAAGCTGAAAAACAGAAGGAAAGAGTGCCGTATAGCACTCTTTTTTTTTGACTTGACGTCAACAAAGAAAATCATATGAAACATTTCATTTTTTGCATCACCGCAGTTCTTGCGGTTTCTTCTTTCAGCGCCTGTTCGTCTGAAACGGGGAAAGAAACAAAACAACAGGAGTTGATTGAACAGCAAATAAAATCAGATGAGGCCAAGATGGACTCCATGGAACAAGTTATTCAGGAGCAAATGAAAAACATCCCTGATGATTCCATTCTCAATGATGCTGTAAATCCTTAAGGTTTAAGCAGGGCCTCGTATTCACCCAACGCATTCAAAGCTTTAGCTACAGCTTTATCCTGTTTGTTCAACACATAATAATATCCTTCGTCTTTCCATTGCTGACGAGCCAGCAAAGCCCGAAGCACAGTACTCATCCATTGACCTGAACGATCAACATCTGCCTGACTGAAAGAGATGTTCTGACTTTTGATGTATTGCAGAAACTGTTCAAACAGTTGATTGCGCGAGTCAAACGTTTTTTCAAACTCTGAATAACTCAAATAGGATTTTAATTCTTTTCTATTCTTTTCCGCATAGGTAAAAACAAATCTGTTCAGTAAACCCTCAGCATAAACCCGTGTGAGTAATGACGAAGCAATGGCTGTGTCAAAAGGATTCTGTACATCAGGTTTTATCCCTCCTCCTCCATATACCATCCTGCCTGCTTGAGTTTTGTATACCTTTTTAGCTTTATCAGAGGTATCCTTTTTTTCTGTTTCAACCGACTGATCCCTGTCAAATATCTCATGCTCGTAAGCATCTACATCATCATCATAGGGTTTCTGAATGCTTCGTCCGGAAGGAGTATAGTACCTGGATACAGTTAAGCGAACGGCTGAACCGTCCTTAAGTTGAAACGGCTCCTGTACCAAACCTTTACCGAAAGATCTTCTGCCAACAATCACTCCTCTGTCCCAATCTTGAATTGCACCACTAACAATCTCACTGGCTGAAGCGCTTCCTTCATCAATAAGCACCACTAACTTTCCTTGCTCAAATAATCCTTCCCGTGTTGACCTGTAATCCACTCTGGGCGATGTACGTCCGCTGGTATATACAATCAACTTGTCATCATCCAGCAGTTCATCACAAATCTCAGTAGCGGCACTTAAATACCCTCCGGGATTGCCACGCAGGTCAAGAACAAGCTGTTGCATCCCTTTTTGTTTTAACTTCAGTAAAGCAGCTTTGAACTCTTCATAAGTAGTAGCAGCAAAGCGGCTGATTTTAATATATCCCGCTTGTTTGTTGAGCATGTAAGCTGCATCTACACTGTAAATAGGTATGGTGTTGCGCACAATGGTGTATTCAATTAATTTAGCATAACCACTGCGGTAAATGCTTACTTTAACTTCTGTACCCTTTTTACCTTTGAGCAGTTTCACTACTTCATCTGTCTTAATGTTGATGTGGGCTACATTTTTGCCGTTTACCTTTACAATACGGTCCCCGGCCTGAATGCCCAGTTGATGAGACGGGCCACCTGTAATGGGAGTTACCACAACAATGGTGTCGTTTATTACATTAAATTCAATTCCTATCCCTTCAAAATTTCCTTCGAGCGGTTCATTCACGGCCTTTAATTCACTTGCCGGAATATAAACTGAATGCGGATCCAGCTTTTGTAATACTTCATTTATCGCATCGTTTTCTAATTCTTCAAAATTAACCGTATCAACATAGGCTGCATTTACAAGGTCAATTATTTCTGAAAATTTATTGCTGCCTGAAAGTAACAGGGAACGGCCTGCACCTGCAGGACGCATAATCATCCCGATAGTTACACCCAATCCTATTAAAAGGCCATATATAAGTGGTTGCCAGTTTTTATTCATAGATAAATGCCGTAAGTATTTTGTTATTCACAAGTGTTCAAATATAAAACCATTCAACCCTGTTTTTTGATTGCGGAAAATTTAATTTTGTTCAGATGATATTAATTGCCGACAGCGGGTCAACAAAAACCGATTGGTGCTATCTGGCTCCTGACGGGCAACATACGCTCCTGCAAAGCGAGGGCATCAATCCATATTTTCAGGAAAGTGACAACATAGCTGAGATTGTACGAAAAGGAGTGTATGAAAAAGCGGATACATCAGCCCTTACCCACATCTATTTTTACGGAGCCGGATGCTCCAGCGATGAAAAGTGTAACATAGTGCGTAATGGCTTGCAACAGGTATACCCACACGCTACTATTGAAGTAGAACACGATATGATGGCCGCTGCACGTGCATTGTGCAACAACAGCAAAGGCATAGTATGTATATTGGGAACTGGATCTAACTCTGTTTTATTTGACGGAGAAAAAATTACAGAGGATGTGCCTTCTCTGGGGTTCATTTTAGGCGATGAAGGCAGCGGGGCTTACTTGGGAAAAAAACTTATCCGTAGGTTTTTATATGGTGAATTACCTCAAACATTGCACAACAGTTTTATAAACGAATCAGGTGTCACCAAAGAACAGATATTGGATGCAGTCTATAAAAAACCTTTGCCCAACAGGTATCTGGCCACTTTCAGTAAGTTTATCCATACCCATATTGAAAATGAGGTGATGTACCAATTGGTATACGATGCATTTAATGCTTTTATACAACACCACATCAGCAAATACAGTAACTACCACTCCACACCTCTGCATTGCACAGGCTCAGTCGGATATACGTATAAAGATATTTTACTGGAAGTGTGCAGAAACAACCATATACAAACGGGCAATATTGTTAAAAGTCCGTTGAACGGATTAATTACTTATCACGAACAACAGTGGAAAAGAAAAAACAACCCATAAAAACTACCGAGTCAGATTCCAAGTACAATCATCTCGAAAAAATGTCGGTGAAAGATTTACTCACTAACATCAACCGTGAAGACCAAACTGTTCCATTGGCTATTCAAAAAGTAATCCCTAAAATAGAAAAACTTATTACACAAACTGTGAAACACATGAAAGCCGGAGGGCGATTGTTTTACATGGGGGCCGGCACGAGTGGCCGACTGGGAATAGTGGATGCAAGTGAATGCCCGCCTACTTTCGGAGTACCACAAGGTATGGTCATCGGACTAATTGCCGGAGGAGACAAAGCGATTCGAAAAGCAGTGGAATTTGCTGAAGATGACACTGAACAAGGTTGGAACGACCTGTTAAAATATAAAATCACAAATAAAGATGTGGTGATTGGTATTGCGGCATCAGGGTCTACCCCCTATGTAATTGGTGCGATAGAACAATGCAATAAGAACGGTATAACAACCGGATGCATTACCTGCAATAAAGGCAGCCGGCTGGCAGCAACTGCAAAATTTCCAGTTGAAATTGTAGTGGGTCCCGAATTTGTAACCGGAAGTACCCGTATGAAATCGGGTACAGCGCAAAAACTTGTACTCAATATGATCAGTACTGCCGTAATGGTACAATTAGGGCGCGTACAAGGCAACAAAATGGTAGATATGCAATTGAGTAACAACAAACTCATTGAACGGGGCACACGAATGATTGTAAAAGCAACCGGCATCAGTGAAACAAAAGCTAAAAAACTACTATTACAACATGGCAGTGTTAGAAAGGCCGTTGAGGTTTGCCTGAATAAATAAATGAAGGCTTGATTATTGCACCAAGAGTTCTCTCCTAAACAACCCATGACTGAATCATTTCTCGACTTATTAATTGTTTTCGCGCTATCGTCTACAAAATACCTTATCGGGGCAAGCTCTGCTTTGGTAAAAGATTTTAACTTTCTGTTGTCAATGGTAACAACTGTTGGCGGGGGGATGACGGGCGTAATTGTATACCTGTATTGCTGGGATGGGATTTTGTGGGTGAAACACAAATTGTTTACTGCCAAGCCCCACGCAAAAGTTAAGTTCAATAAATTTCGCAGGTGGTTAGTAGGCTTTATTAAGAACTACGGTTTGTTCGGTATTGCGTTTTTAACCCCGGTTTTACTCTCTGTTCCCGTTGGTACCATACTGGCTGCCAGCATTGAACCCAACAAATGGAAAATAAAACGTTTCATGCTTATTTCTTTTGTTAACTGGTCACTGCTGTTCTTTGGAATTTTTCAGCTGTTTGATATTAACCCGAAAGATACCATTAACCGTTTATTGAGGAGGGACCAAACTTCGCATAAGTCGTCCACTTGGCTAGTACCTGCTGAAAATCATCAGGCATTTCGGAATCAAAAAACACTTTTCTTCCATCATCAGGATGCAGGAAACCCAGAGATTTGGCGTGCAGGGCGTGGCGTGGCATAAGTGCGAAACAATTCTCTACAAACTGCTTGTATTTAGTAAAGGTAGTACCTTTCAAAATTCTGTCCCCGCCATAAGTTGAATCGTTAAACAACGGATGTCCGATGTGCTTCATATGTACCCTTATCTGATGCGTTCGTCCTGTTTCCAGCCTGCACTCAATTAACGTAACGTAACCGTACCTTTCGAGCACTTTGTAGTGGGTAACCGCATGTTTCCCGCTTTCCCCTTCAGGAAATACGGTTTGTGTTTTTCTGTCTTTAAGGCTTCTGCCCACATGAGCTGTTATTGTACCTTCATCAGCCTCCATATCTCCCCACACCAAAGCAATGTAGGAACGCTCAATGCTGTGATCAAAAAACTGTTTAGCCAAATGCGACATGGCACGTTCCGTTTTTGCTATTACCACAAGGCCTGAAGTGTTCTTATCAATCCGGTGAACCAAGCCAGGGCGTTGTTCACCATTAGCCGATACCGGCAACTGTGAAAAATGATATACCAGTGCGTTGACTAATGTACCCGAATAGTTGTTAAAGCCCGGATGTACCACCATGCCAGGTTTTTTATTAATAATAAGCAGGGTGTCGTCTTCATAAACAATATCAAGCGGAATATTCTCGGGATAAATTTCAGTATCGCGGGGTGGATTGGGCAGAACCACTGAAATAACATCCCCCGGTTTTACTTTATAGCTTGATTTAACGGGCTTTTCATTGACCAGAATGCAACCTGTATCAGCCCCGTTCTGAATTTTGGTACGGCTGGCATTGTGCAGGCGAATCATCAGAAACTTGTCTATTCGCAGTAAAGCTTGTCCTTTATCAACCGTAATACGGTGATGTTCAAACAGCTCCTGTTCATCTTGTTCGTCTATAAGTTCCTCATTCGTGCTCATGGCACAAAGATAGGAATTGACTGATAAGAATCAGGCCTTTCTTTACCTGCTTGTTATTACATTTGTTATATGAAAAAAATAATATTTTCCATGCTGAGCATTTGTGTATCATTTGCCGCATCCGCTTTCTCTAAAGTTGTAAAAGAAGAAAGTTTTCATACCTCAACCGTAAAAAACATTACAGCCAGCAGTTTTGGGGGTAATTATACTATTTCCAAATTCAATGGCGACTCAGTGGTAGTCAGGGTAAGTTTGGAGTGCAAAGATTTTACTGCTTACAATAATTTCATGATGAAATACGCAGTAAACCTCAGCAGCACATCTGGCAACCTGAACTTGCGTACCGACAAGGTACCTTCCTCCACAGGAACCCTCGTCTATGAAATTTTTCTTCCTGCCGATATTCCACTTGACATCAAAAGTGAAAAAAGTAATGTTTCCATAAAAGACCTGAAAGTAAATATGAAGGTAAACATTATTGACGGGGTACTTTTTGGTGATAATCTTTCAGGAGTTCTTACCATATCTACTGAAAAAATGGATGTGGATATTAAAGGGAATAACCTAGAAGCTACGATCAACACGAAGAATTCTGATGTAAGCTTTTCCGGAAAAGGTGGAAAGATTACCGTGATTAATGCTAGTGGAGACAGCAAAATCAAACTTACAGGTATTGTAGATGCAGCAGATATTCAGAGTACCAGTGGAGACATCGATGTTTTACTGCCAAAATCCATTAACTGTAATCTGCAGGCAGCCTCCCTTAAAAAGAGTATACTCATTAACTTCGAAGATATTTTAATTAGTGGTAATGTCACCCCCTATAACATAAAAGTAGCACTAGGGAAAGGCGGGACTGATATAAAGTTCAATACACAAGGCGGCAACCTCACCATTAGCAATGTACTAATGTTGAGCAAGTAAAAACTATTTGCGAGAAACCGGGAACCGCATCCTGTAGTCCACATCAATCTTACCCTTGCTGATGTCGTTTAACTTGCCTTTGAGCAGGGTTCTTTTAAAATCAGACAGGTGGTCAACAAACATGCGGCCAATGTTGTGGTCGTATTCATGCTGAATGATGCGCGCCTTCATTCCGTCATATTGCTCTTCATGAAACTCAAAATTTTCATCGTAGTAACGGATAGTAAGTTTGCGCGGACGTGAAACGTATTCATGTATTTTAGGAATGCTCAGGCAGCCTTCCTCCTTTTCCCAAGGCTCGCCTTCTTCTTCAATTTCAGCGTTGATGAATACTTTTCTAAAGTCTTCAAAACCTTCCCCCAATGCATCGGCACCGGTTATAAACAACATAATGGGATAACCCACCTGTTGAGCTGCTAAGCCTATACCATCAGCATTATCCATGGTTTCAAACATGTTTTGGATAAGCTGCTCAAGTTTTGGAAAATCTTTAGTAATTGTTTTTCCTTTTTGTCTTAAAACGGGGTCGCCATAGGCAACAATGGGGAGAATCATGGATATAAACTGTATTTCTTAAATTATCGGCCTTCTAAGAACGACTGCAAAATGAGTGTTGCGCTTATTTTGTCGAGCAACTGCTTATCCTGCCGGTCTTTCTTTTTCTTTCCTGCTTCCAACAAGGTACGTTGAGCGATTTTAGAAGTGAATCTTTCATCTGCCCGGTATATCGTTTGAGCTGGAAATTTTTTGCGCAGCAAAGATACAAATTTTTCCACGTGTACAGCCGACTGAGAATCAGAACCATCCATTTGAAGGGGTTGGCCCACTACAAAGGACTCCACCTCCTCTTTTTGCACATAGTTCTCCAGAAATTGAATAACATCCTTGGCATGAATTGTATCCAACGGGTTGGCAATAATCTGCAAGGGGTCAGTAACTGCCAGACCTACCCTTTTGGTGCCGTAATCTATTGCGATAATACGTGCCATTATTTGTGCAGAATTATTCTGAAGGTGGTGCCTTTATTCACCTCTGATTGCAAAACAATGATGGTACCTTTGTGGTAATCTTCTACAATACGTTTTACCAGAGAGAGTCCCAGACCCCAGCCTCGTTTTTTGGTAGTATAACCCGGATTAAATACGGTAATGAATTTAGATTTGGGGATTCCTTTTCCCGTGTCGGTTATGTCAATCACTACCTGTTTATTTTCTTCGCGAATAGTAAAAGTGATGGCTCCAATGCCGTCCATCGCATCTATCGCGTTTTTGCTCAGGTTCTCAATTACCCATTCAAACAAAGGCACGTTGAGGGGAGCCTGAATGGTGTTAGACGAATACTCCACCGCAAACTTTACCTTGTTGGAACTTCGGCTTTGTAAATAGTTTACCGCATGTCCGATTACCTGAACCAGGTTTTCATTTTGTAATGCGGGTGCTGAGCCTATTTTGGAAAAACGCTCAGTAATGATGTTAAGCCGGGAAACATCTTTCTCCATCTCACGCACAATGGTTTCATCAGCACCTGCTTCGCTTTTGAGCATTTCGAGCCAGGCCATCAATGAGGAAATTGGGGTACCCAGCTGGTGGGCTGTTTCTTTACTCATACCTACCCATACCCGGTTTTGCTCCGACCTGCGTGAGGCACTGAACGCCAGGTAGGACACCAACATAAACAAAGCAATTACACTCAGTTGAAAATAGGGGTAGTATTTAAGTTGAGTGAGCAACAAAGAATTTTTGAAGTAGATGTAATTTTTGTTGTTGGCATAAAGCTCAATGATAATGGGCTCATGCTCCTCTTTCATCAACTGCAATTGCTTCATAAGGTAAAGCGAGTCATTTGCTTTATCGTTATCTAGATTACGGTGGGAAATAATGTTATCCTTTTCATCCGTGAGAATAACCGGAATAGTGACGTTTTGCTTCTGAATATTGGAAAGAAAATTATTGACCTCATTCATCAATAAATCAAGCTGGTGATACTGGTTGGTATCCACCTCTCTGAGCGAAGAAAAATCCTCCATAAAGCCGGTACTCACAATCAGTTTAGTTGCCTCGGCCCACTGCTGAATTTTTTTCTCTTCTTCCTGTGCAAGTTTTTGCACCAGTGCATTGGTGTACCACAATGAAAAAACACCAATAAACATGGCAAACAACAAGAGCAGCAATTTCCAGTATCTCTTTCGGGTGTAATCGTTCATAAATGCGATGCGGTAAAGATAACGTTTAATGAGTAATTCTTAATACAAGAGGATGTGTTTGAGTGTTTAGGTGGGGGAGAGTATACCGACCGTGAGCTAATTTGTGCAATCAGTGAAATCTGTGGCGTTCTGCGCTTCGCTAAATTTTGAATGTTTAATTCTTAATGTTTAATGAAGTGCTTTGTGAGTGTTTAGGTGTGTAAGTGTTTATGAGAGGGATGGGAAAGGACCTCTGTTAAATTTGCGTTAATCTGTGCAATCAGTGGCAGGAACGCTTCGCTTAATTTTGAATTCTTAATGAAGAAGATGCTCATTGTGTTTGCAGTTAATACAATCTGTGTAAATCAGTGAACCGTAAGCTCAGCGAAGCTAAATCTGTGGCGTTCTGCGCTGCGCTGAATTTTGAATACGTTGGTGCTTAGTTAAGCAACAGAAAAATTCTTGTTGGCTGAACAAATCATTTCTGCGTATAATCGGGAGATAATTATCTTTGTTTTATGTACGTTGAATTTTCTATTGCAGATGGCCGTCCACTTAAGGCAGATTTAAGTCGCCCCATTGACCTTTCTACTCCTATACTGCCGGGCGATGATTGTGTGAATGCCTTTCACATTTCGCCACCGGTGTTTGAACCCATCAGAGTAGGAACTTTTGTGGGCAGTGTAACAGAAGGCGGGGCATGCAACTGCGAAAACCTGTACCTGAATGCACACGGTAACGGTACACATACTGAGTGTGTAGGGCATATTGCTATAGAAAGAATTACCATCAACAGCATACTGAGAACATTTCACTTCAGTGCCGAACTCATCACCGTCACTCCATCAGCCGCTGACAACGGTGACCTTGTTATTCTGCGCGAACAAATCGAACGGGCCGTACAACACCGCACTCAAGCTTTGTTGATACGCACCCTGCCTAACAATGCAACTAAACTTCACGCTCATTATTCGGGCACCAACCCTACTTATTTGCACCATGAGGCAGCCCAATGGATTCGCGAGCAGGGATACCAACACCTGCTTATTGACCAACCCTCTGTTGACAGAGAAGAAGACGGTGGATTACTACTGGCACACCACGCTTACTGGAACTACCCCCATCAAACCGATGGAGGTTTACGCACCATTACTGAGTTAATGTATGCCGCACCTAATGTAAAAGATGGCTTGTATTTACTCAATTTACAAATTGCTTCACTGGAAACTGATGCCAGTCCGAGTAAGCCGGTACTTTATCCGTTGGTTTGAAAAAGTTACTGCTCATCTTCGGCCTTACAGCAGGCATTGTATTGGGTGCAAAAATGAAAGTCCCTGTGGAACCTGTACCGTTTACGTTGCAAACCCTATTTGTCTTATTACTGTGCTTTAAATACCCTCCGATAGTAAGCACCGGTGCCGTTATTTTGTATTTATTGCTGGGTTGTTTTCTACCTGTATTCAGCGGAGAAAATTATGGCAAAGACGTGTTGCTGGGACCTACCGCAGGATACCTGTTGGCATTTCCCGTTGCTGCGTATGCATGCAGCTTCAGTTACCAACGTATTCAAAATAAAAATTGGGGCATCCGTTTTGCACTAGCCTTAGGTGCTCACCTGTTTATTTTATGTTGCGGAGTGGTTGGTTTGATGCTGGCAACCCCACTCTCTTTCTCTGAAATTGTGCTGAAAGGAGGAGTAGTACTTCTACCGGGTGCTGTACTTAAAAGTGCCTTGGTGGCCTTGGTGAAATAACATCAAGAAGTATGATCACTCACAATCACCCACTCTCCTGCTATTTTGCGAAAGAGTAAAGTAAAATAACCGCCCACATTGCCTTTGGTACGTTGCAGGTCCCACTTGCCTGTAATGAACATACTCTCTTTACCCAACTCTTTTACATGCAAGAGTGTAAAGAAAAGTTTTCCCATCGTGGCCGTATCGGGATACGATTTTTTGTAGTTGTCATATGTTTTTTGCCAACCGTAGGTCACTCCGTTTTTACCTATAAACTGCAGGGAATCTGATTTCCAATACCCCTGCATAAAAGCCTGCAGGTCGCCACGGTTCCATGCTTGCTCTTGCATAGCGAGTACCTGCCTCACAGCAACTTCATTTTTACTTTGAGCAAAAATGTGCAGCGATAAAAATGTGAACAGCAATAAAAAAAGGGAACGAACCATTTTACTTGGCCTCTTCAATGGCGTAATAGATAGCGCTGCTGAATTCTTCCAATACCAAAAAATTCACCAACTGAATATCGGTATTGATGGTGGCCTGATGTTCCCACACTACTTTACCTTCTTTGGCACTTATAAAAAAACAGCTGGAGTTGCGGTTGTTGGTAAGGTGCATGTACACCACCTTGGGGTCTTGTTCTTCAATGGCTTTAAGTAACTCTTCCTTCTCTACAATCTTGTAATTAAACTTATAATGCTTGCTTAGTTTGTTTACGTCAACCAGTTTTTCATTCAGGTCTTTTTTCTCAATGTAAAGTACTTTGTCTTTCATGGAGAGTTGTTTGTTAAAAGAAGAATAGATGTCCTTCTTTTTGTTGGCAACATCCGCCTTCCAGGCTATCGTATTTTGCAATACCTGTAAGATGCCCGGAAACCTGGGAGCATAGTCCCACAAGTCTTTGCGCACATATACCCAAGCCAGCTCATCGGTGTGTTTGTATTGCTTAAACAATTTACCTCCTTTAATGATACCCATGGAGCTTACGTTAATAATGCCATTGGTAGAGATAATTTCTTCATCAAAAATATTTACAAAATAAACCTTGTCGTTAAGTATGATTTTATCAACGGTATCAGCACTTACAAATTCAAACTTTCCAAGGTTCCAGTACGTGGGAACATACTTCGTGAGAAAATGATTGTATATTTTGTCGGTTTCAGAGTTTTCTGTTTTCAGAATAAAATACACTTTGGCATTTTTTACTGCCAACGCCTCTTTCTGATCACAATTGGCCAATTGTGCTGAAGAAGTTAGTGCTGTAAGCAGCATCAGGAAGAATAAAGAAGTATAACTCTTTTGCAGTGTAGTCATCATAATGCGGTTATTAAGTACACAAAGGTACTATTTTCCGCCAAAGTGTCTATCAGCCTCTTCCAGTATGGGTAGTATCTTTTCCCTGTTGTGCAACTCCGCTTCCAGTTTTTGCGCTACAATGGCATTCAGTATCCGTTCATTTACCTTACCTCGGTCGAGCGCATATTTATAAGGAGTAGTGCTGAAAGTGACCAGTTCGTACTGCGATTTAAACTCATCGGGGTAGAGTTCTGACAAGTCATGCTCAATGTGTTTCTTATGCAGGAATTCTTTATCTCCCACCTTGTCGGCCATTTCGCTGTAGTTTTGTATAGCTAAATCAGCAATGGCATCGGCATTGGGTTTACGCAGTTGCTGGTAATCGCTGAAAACCGTGTTCCAGTCAGGATAATGCCTGCCAATGCATTCATCCATCACCAACACATCTTCAAAAGAACAATTCATTCCCTGTCCGAAGAATGGCACCACTGCATGTGCAGCATCACCGGCTAAGGCAAGTTTATCTTTTTTAACCCAGGGATAACAGCGCACCGTTACCAATGACGAGGTAGGGTTGGTGAAAAAGTCTTCTATCAGTGTTGGCATCATGGCCATCGCATCAGGAAACTCTGTTGCGAAAAAGTCTTTCACCTGTTGTTCAGTAGTGAGGTTGGCGAAACTCTTTTCTCCTTCAAAAGGCAGAAACAATGTACAGGTAAAATCACCTGCCGGATTAGGCAAAGCAATCATCATAAACGCTCCGCGCGGCCAGATGTGTAAAGCATTTTTCTCCATAAGAAAAGCGCCTGCTTCACCTGCCGGAATGCTCAATTCTTTATAACCCACCGGCATGTAGGTTTGTGAATAATTGAACCTGTCGGAAGTTTGTAAACGGGCGCGGGTAGCAGCGAAGGCTCCGTCAGTACCAATGGTTCTGTCGGCTTCATATGTTTTTACTGAACCGTCTTCCATTTCAAAAGTAGCGGTGGCTTTATCAATATCCACATCCACACATTTGGTGTTAAAATGCAGGGTAATGTTTTCATAAGCATCGGCCAATTCAAGCAGTTGAATATTGAGCCTACCACGGGAAACGGAATTGATGGCCTGCCCTTCTTTACCGTATGGATGGTAATTCAGTTCACCGGTTTTCATGTGCATCATGCGTCCGTACATGGGAATGGCATCTTCCAGAATGGCTTTATCCAAACCTACTTTTTCCAACGCGCGTAACCCACGGGTTGAAAGTGCCAGGTTAATGGACTTTCCTGCAGACATGCGGTTATTGCGCATATCGGGTCTGCGTTCAAACAGGTTTACCTGAAAGCCGCGTTTGGCCATGTAAATAGCCAGCAATGATCCGGAAAGTCCTCCGCCTATGATGTTAATACGTTCGCTCATACTTATTCATTTTATACTGTGTGCCTCTCGGCAGAAATCTTTTATGCTATGAAACAAAAAACTTGTGCAGCAATACTCCCAGATGATATACATCGGTAAAGCTGTTGTACAAAGGTGCCGGTGCCATGCGAATAACGTCAGGCTCGCGCCAGTCAGCTACCACACCGTTTTCTGTAAGGAACTTAAACAAGGCCCTTCCGCGCTCACCGGCCACTACTGACAACTGAGCACCCCTTTGGTTCACATCGCGCGGAGTTATTATTGTCAATTGCTCGTGTTCTTCCAATCCTGCATTTACTTCATCTAAAACAAATTCTAAGTACCCTGTCAATAGAACACTTTTATCCCGAAGTTGTTTCATACCTGCTTCATCAAAAATATCAAGAGAAGCTTTGTGAATGGCCATCGGAAACACCTGGGCATTGCTCAACTGCCAGCCCTGTGCGCCCAACATGGGGTTAAAGCCTTTCTTCATCAGAAACCGTTCTTCTTCATTATGTCCCCACCAGCCGGCAAAACGAATGAGCTCTTTGTTAGCTGCATGACGTTCATGCACAAAAGCACCTGATGTTCCACCCGGACCTGAGTTGAGGTATTTGTAGGAACACCACACGGCAAAATCCACATCCCAATCATGTAGTTGTAAATGCAAATTACCCGCAGCATGTGCTAAGTCAAAACCTGCATAGGCACCTACAGCATGCGCTGCTTTTGTAATGGCCTGCATATCGTAGGCCTGACCGGTGTAATAATTTACTCCGCCCATCATCACCAAAGCCAGTTCATTACCGTGTTGTTGAATGGTGGCCAAAATATCTTCGGTACGTAAGGTGTGTTCTCCTTCACGCGGCACTAATTCTACAATTGTTTTTTCAGGATCAAGTCCGTGAAAACGGGCCTGTGTTTCCATGGCATATTGGTCGGAAGGAAAAGCCCCGCCTTCCATAATAATTTTATAGCGCTGTGCTGTGGGGCGGTAAAAACTTACCATCATCAAATGAAGATTAACGGTAAGATTGTTCATCACTACCACTTCAACGGGTTTTGCGCCTACCACACGGGCGGCTTTTTCTGTTAAAAATTTGTGGTAATGGAACCAAGGGTTTTTAGCGTGAAAATGTCCCTCCACTCCGTAAGTGGCCCAGTCTGTGAGTTCTTGTTCAACAGCTGCACGGGCGGTAACGGGCTGCAACCCCAGTGAGTTGCCAGTAAGGTAAATGACCTCTTTACCGTTGTGCTGCGGAAATAAAAACTGTGAACGGAATCGTTTCAGTACATCCTGTTCATCCTGAGCCTGTGCATAGCTCAACGAAAATTCAAAATTACTCATGGCCGACAAATTTATATTTTTCCTGTATAGCTGCGCCTGATATTTATCAGTTACTTCCGGTTAAAGCAAAAACGGCAACCCGAAGGCTGCCGTTTCTTTTATGTCTACTCAAAAGTGGTTATTGTCCCTGTGCAAGGGAGTATCCTTTTTTGTCTCCGTACATGCGTAATATTTCAAACGAGGGGATGTAGAAGGTATCACTTAGCATGCTCAGCAATGAAAATATTTCTTTCTGAGTCATTTCACCTTCTACCCTTAAGCGGTAATGATCAATACACTCCGTAAAAATGGAGCCGGAGGGCCACACCTGTGTGCCGCGGTTAGAAATCATTATCAGTTTTTGAGAAGGTGTGAGGTGTGGAGTAATCTTATCGGCAATGGCCTGTCCAAGCAAATCGGTTTCAATAAAAAAGTCAACACCCACAATCTTTTTATCGGCATTATCCACGTTAGATTCCATCATGCGCTGAACCGATGGAGCAGCCGGTTTAGTGAAAATAGCTACTCCGTCCTTCGCTTCACGTGGTTTAGAAAATTCAGGTTTTTTACCCAGATTGTTGATAATGGCCTGCGCAAATTCATTGGTGTTGGAGAACGGAATACTGCGGTCGCCAAAATCAGCGGTGTGTACACCTTGCTCTAAGGTGTAACGTAAAGCGTTTTCAATTTCGGCCGCGTGTTTTACGTAACCCAGGTGACGCAACATCATCAGTCCGCTCAATAAAAGCGAGGTGGGGTTGGCCATTAATTTACCGGCAATATCGGGAGCAGTTCCGTGAACGGCTTCAAAAATAGAAATGTTATCGCCAATGTTGGCTGAAGGAGCAAAACCCAAACCGCCTACCAATCCGGCACACAGGTCGCTCATAATATCACCTTGCAGGTTGGTGAGCACCACCACCTGAAACTCATGCGGACGAGCCACCAACCTCATGGCCAGATCGTCTACAATGATATCGTTGCTGTTAATCTCCGGATATTCTTTGGCTACTTCCTGAAAGGTTTCAAGAAAAAGGCCATCGGTCAATTTCATGATGTTGGCTTTGTGGGCACAGGTTACTTTGGTAAAGCCTTCTTTACGGGCCATTTCAAAAGCAAAACGCACCACTTGCTCACTTCCGGGGCGGGTAATAATTCTACGGCAAATAGCCACATCATGTGTGTTCAGGTGCTCTATGCCTCCGTATGTGCCTTCAATATTCTCGCGCACAATGGTGATGTCAATGGGAATACCGGCTTTCGAAAAAACAGTATCTACCCCGGGCAAACTTTGAAAATGCCTGCGGTTAGCATAGGTGCTCCATGTTTTACGGGCGGTAACGTTAATGCTCTTCATCCCTTTGCCTTTGGGAGTTTCCATAGGGCCTTTAAAAACAATGCCCAGGTCTTCCACTATTTCTTTGGCTTTGGGGGTCATGCCCGCACTGTTTCCCTGTTCGAAATAGGTTTTTCCCATTTCAATAAACTCGTACTGCAACGGAACTTTTGCCGCATCAAACACATGCAACACCGCGTCCATAATCTCCGGACCTATTCCATCTCCTTTGGCTACAGCTATCTTCATATTGTTTTCTGTTTTTTTATCGGGCGCAAAAGTAATAAAGAGAATTGTTTTTGGGTTACTTAGTGTAAAGTTTATATTTGACTGTAACGATATGACCCCACGCCTGCCCTACCTCAGCAAAATAACTCCTATGCGAACAACACTGTTGCTCACCGCATTATTATCGTTACTGCTTTCACAAAACACTTTTGCTCAAACTGATGCTGATTCTCTGGTACTCAAGCGCCCCACTAAAGTTTTTAAAGCCTTTGGGAAAAGATGGCAACGAAACGGGCATAATTATCATTTCATGATTGGTTCTTATACAATGAAAAGTTGGAGCAAAGTGGATGATGTTTTCAATTTAACGAATATGCCTGATGAAAAACAGTCTTTCAATGTCAATAAGAACAAAAGTGTAAATACTAGAGAACAAGGTTTTGGATTCGGTTATTTACGCGATTTCGGCATTAGCATAAGTTATGAAATGATTAGCAATTCAACCTCATCTATTACTAAAGAAGTTCGCATCGGGGCTGCCTATTCAGACATTAGTTTAGGAGAAAGTAGGTCACGCTTTGACTTTACACTTGACCCTTATCAACTAGGCATTGTGGGAGCTAATTATTCCTGCTCTTTAAATGTAGAAATCATTTCTATAAAAGCTGATATGCTGTGGAATTTCAAACCCTTTCTTAAAAACAAATTGCGATTTTACACAGGTGCGGGTGTGCGAGTGAGTCCGGCATTATTCTCATCGGTTGAATATGATCATTCTGAAACCTTAAGACAATTTGATCCTTTATCCAACCAATACGAAGAAATAGAAAGTAGCTTTATACCAAAAGGAGACGACTTACCCAACTTGTCGTCAAGTTTTCATTACGGTGCGCAGGCCTTAGGCGGAATAAAATTCAACGCCTCTTGTCGAACTACCTGGTACATCGAAATGCAAAAGGCACTCAACTTTGATACTTTTTTCGGAGCTAAAACGTATGTGGGCACTTCAACACTTTTTGCTATAGGCTTGCGCAAACGACTTCATTATTTCGATTTGGTAGAACCACCCATAAACCCCGATTTAACCGCTCCACCAATTTTTTGATTTCTCTATACTTATAATGAGCATAAAATTAATAAATTGAATCACATCAATATGAACCCAAGCCTGTCCTCTCACACTAAAATAACTCCTATGCGAACAGCACTGTTGCTCACCGCATTATTATCGTTACTGCTTTCACAAAACACCTTTGCCCAAACTGATGCTGATACGACCAAGACACCTGTGCTGGTTTTCCCCAGCAAGCCCTTTAAGCTTTTTGGATACAATTGGCAAGCTAACGGATATAACCTGATGGCGGGCATTCACATAGCCCAAATCAATGGTGATCAACTTACAAAAAGTATGGATCAAGCTTTTCCCTCATCAGACTTATTAAAAAAAAGACAAGCAGATTTGGCTTTAGGACGCAAAATAGAAGTTATAGATTTTTCAGGCCCAGACCTTCAAGTGGAAGCCGGATTATCTTGTTCTTATGAACTTCTTGAGCGCACTACCCCAAGGTTTAACAAAGAGGCTCGCCTCGGTTTGTTTTATCATAGTTTTCACAATTTTTATTATGAGGACGAACTGATATCATCACCAAAAACAGATACCACTAGCGTGAAGTATACTTTTAACCGCCAGGCAAGTGCGTTGCAACTAAGAGCTGATATGCTATGGAATACGAAACCTGTATTCAAAAGATTATCCTTCTATGGTGGTTTAGGGATGTTGGTTGGTTTTACTGTATTTGATAATTTCTCTGCCAGCAGAAGCTATTACATAGGGACCGACTCTTTGCTCAACGTTGGTTTAGTGTACAAATACGATAGAACTGAATACCTCTTACCCGACAAGACATTTCCACTCATGTTAGGTGTATATGGGCTAGGGGGAGTTAAATATAATGCCGGGTGCTATGTAAATGTTTTTACTGAATATACCGTTTCACTTTATTCCATATCCCATTATCCCGGAAGCGAGGTTGACTATTCATCAATGTGGCGATGGGGCATCAGAATGAAACTAAATGTATGGGATGAAAATTACAACAGTAAATCACGTGACAATCCCTTCTACTAAAATATTACTTTTGCGCACATGGGCCTCACCCACATTCAGCAACTTATTTTAGCCGGAGAAAGCGATACGCTCGATTTCAAACAAACCATCTCTTCGGCAGCTAAAATTGCCAAAACCATGGTATCCTTCGCCAACCACAAAGGCGGACGATTGTTGGTGGGCGTTACCGATAAAAAAATGATCAGCGGTATTCAAAGTGAAGATGAAAAATACATGCTCGATTTAGCCGCACATTTTTACTGCAAACCTGAAATAGATATTGAACTGATAGAATGGGAAATAAACGGCAAAGTAATTATTGAAGCCATTATTCCTGAAGGCCCCGACAAACCATACTATGCCAAAGGAGAAGATGACAAGTGGTGGGTATACATTCGGGTAAAAGACAAAAGTTTATTGGCCAGCAAAGTGGTGGTGGATGTACTGCGCAGACAACACAGCATGCAAAACACCATTATCAATTATTCAAAGCACGAACAATCATTGCTCAAATACCTAGAACAAAACGAGCGAATCACCCTGCGCGAAACCTGCAAGTTGTTAAATATCTCCCGCTGGAGAGCCACCAAAATGCTGGTGAATCTGGTGAGTATTGGGTTGGTGAGGTCGCACACTACAGAAAAAACGGAATACTTCACATTGAGCTAAGCATAGAACAGACACTGATTGCACAGATTAACACAAATTTATTAGAGGCTATTTCCTCATTAAGCATTAGCTCCGTTGAACTTCCTTTCAAAATTAAGCGAAGCGTTTTGCCGCTAATTACGCTGATTGACGCAGATAAATCACATTTACCGGAAGCCCTCATTAAACATTAAGAATTAAGAATTCAACATTAAGCGAAGCGCAGAACGCCACTGATTTAGCTTCGCTGAGCTTACGGTTCACTGATTTACACAGATTGTATTAACTGCAAACACAACAAACATCTTCCTCATTAAAAATTCAAAATTAAGAATTCAACATTAAGCGAAGCGTTCTTGCCACTGATTTCACAGATTAACACAAATTTAGCAGAGGTTATTTACCATCCCTCTCATAAACACATAAACACTTACACACCTAAACACAACAAAGCACTTCATTAAACATTAAGAATTAAGCATTCAAAATTCAGCGAAGCGTTCCCGCCACAGATTTCACTGATTTTCACAGATTGCAATGACTGCAAACACAATGAGCATCTTCCTCATTAAAAATTCAAAATTAAGAATTCAAAATTAAGCGAAGCATTCGCTTAAAAGGTGTAATTTTGCCACTCAATTTTCACAATATGAAATTCGGTGTAGTTATTTTTCCGGGCTCCAACTGCGATCAGGATGCCATCAACGTGTTACAGGAATATTCCAACCAAACGGTAGAGAAGCTTTGGCACAAGGATACTGATTTGAAAGGATGCGATTTTATTTTGCTGCCGGGCGGCTTTTCTTACGGTGACTACCTGCGTTCAGGCGCTATTGCACAACTTTCGCCCATTATGCAAAGTGTAAAAGAGTTTGCAAAAAATGGCGGCTATGTGATGGGCATTTGCAACGGATTTCAGATTTTGTGCGAGGCCGGCTTATTACCCGGAGCCTTGTTACGTAACGACCATACCAAATTTTTGTGCAGCAACGTGTACCTCAAATGCGAGAACACCGATTTGTTGATTACCCGAAACATTGACGCCTCCAAAGCCCTTAAAATTCCTATTGCCCACGGTGAGGGCCGCTTTTATGCGGATGAGGCCACTATCAAACAAATTACCGACAACAAACAGGTGATGTTCCGCTATTGCGATGCTGAGGGCAATGTAACGCCTGAGGCCAACCCCAACGGCTCCCTGCACAACATTGCGGGTATTTGCAACGAAGGGCGCAACGTGTTTGGCATGATGCCTCACCCCGAGCGGGCCGCTTCTGAGCTGCTGTTCAATACCGATGGCGTAGCCCTTTTCGAAAGTATTGTAGCTTAAGGTTTTCTTGTCATTTTTCCCGTTAAATGAGGGAAAAAATTATCTTTGCCGCACTTATGACAGAGAGAAGAGTTAGAGTGCGTTTTGCGCCCAGCCCCACCGGCCCCTTACACATTGGTGGCGTACGTACGGCACTATACAATTATTTATTTGCCCGCAAAAACGGAGGCGACTTTGTACTGCGCATTGAAGACACTGACCAAAACCGCTTTGTGCCCGGTGCTGAACAATACATTATTGAATCACTTAAATGGTTGGGCATTGAACCCAATGAAGGCATTGGATTTGGTGACGGTGCCCACGCTCCTTACCGCCAAAGCGACCGCAAAGCGGAAGGTACTTATGCTAAATATGCTGAGCAACTGCTGGCCTCGGGCCACGCCTACTACGCATTTGATACTCCGGAAGAACTGGAAGCCATGCGCGAGCGGTTAAAAGCCTCCAACATTGGTGCACAGTACGACAGCATTACCCGCATGGCCATGAAAAATTCCCTTACCCTGTCGGAAGATGAGGTAAAGCGCAGAATTGAAGCGGGTGAGCCGTATGTTATCCGTATAAAATTACCCAAGAAAGAAGAAGTAAAATTCCATGACATGATACGCGGCTGGGTAAGTGTGAGCACCTCGCAAATGGACGACAAAGTGTTGTTCAAAAGTGATGGTATGCCCACCTACCATTTGGCCAACGTGGTGGATGATTATATGATGGAAACCTCTCACGTTATTCGCGGGGAAGAGTGGTTACCCTCTGCTCCGCTGCACGTGTTGCTATACCGCTACTTAGGTTGGGAAGAAGTAATGCCGCAATTTGCCCACTTACCGCTTTTATTAAAACCTGAAGGCAACGGAAAATTAAGTAAACGCGATGGCGACCGTTTAGGTTTCCCCGTGTTTCCGTTGGAGTGGAAAGATCCGGCTTCGGGCGAGGTTTCCAGTGGTTACCGCGAAACAGGTTATTTCCCTGAAGCGGTGGTGAACATGCTGGCCCTGCTGGGTTGGAATGCCGGCAACAACCAGGAAATGTTCAGCAAAGAGGAGTTGATTAATTCCTTTAGTATTGAGCGCGTAAGTAAACACGGAGCCAAGTTTGACCAAAACAAAGCCAAGTGGTTCAACCAACAATACCTGCGCTTGCTACCTGATGCCATGATTGCTGAAAGGTTAAAACCTGTACTTACCGCCAACGGAGTTAGTTCAGAAGATACCTACATCGAACAAGTGTGTGCGCTGATGAAAGAGAAAGTTACCTTCCCTAAAGATGTGTGGGAAATGGGCAGCTACTTTTTTGTGGAGCCTGCCACCTTTGATGCCGAAGTAGCTAAAAAACGCTGGAAAGAAACTACCCCGGCTTTTATACTGGCCATAAAAGATGCCTATGCTGCCTGTGCTGATTTAACGGCTGCTGAAGCCGAGCGTTTGTTCAATGAAGTATTGGCTGCGCAAGGTTTACAAAGTAAAGACGTGTTGCAGGTATTTCGCCTCAGTATTTCAGGTGTGGGTGCCGGAGCACCTATTTTTGAAACGGTTGAATTACTTGGCAAAGAGCGAGTAACCCAACGCATGCAACGCGCAGTAAACGAAATAAACATATGAGTTCAAAAGCCCTGTTATTTTTCACACTGCTGTGCACGGGTTTATTTTCCTCGTGTATGCTGGCTACATTTGACCGCACACCGGGCGAACGTTTAACCGAAGTGCCCGCAGAGTTTCAGGGTGTATACAAACAAATTCCTTCTACTGAATACAAGGCCGATTTAGAAGACTCCACCCGCCTTATTTTAGGCAGCAACTGGTGGGAAGTAAAACGCATTGACAGTACTGAGCGTTACTACATGGGCGATTCCATTGTGTTGAGCAAAATGGAGAACTATTATTTTATCTCCATCAAAAATTACAACCGTAAATACTGGCACGTGTTCATTGCTGAAAAAAGTGCACCTGGTAAAATAGTGTTGCGCCCGCTGTTGCCTCAAGTAGGTTGTTATAAAATTAAAAAACGATTGACTGTGTTGAATAATACTGGAGAAGATGTGGTGTACAAAATGGATGAGGCTGCACTCATTCGCTATTACCGCAAAGCCATTCGTAAAAAACCCGGGTTTGAATTAATTAAAGAAAAATAAATGAAACGACCCATACGTGTATTAGTGGCCAAAGTAGGACTTGACGGGCACGACCGCGGAGCCAAAGTAATTGCTACCGCCCTGCGCGATGCCGGCATGGAAGTAATTTACACCGGCCTGCGCCAAACACCTGAAATGGTGGTGAACACTGCCCTGCAGGAAGACGTGGATGCCATAGGCATAAGCATACTCTCCGGAGCACACAACACCGTGTTTCCGAAAGTGCTGGAGCTGATGAAAGCAAAAGGATTAACAGATGTATTGCTTACCGGTGGCGGCATTATACCTGATAACGACTTGCAGGCACTGATGACCTCAGGCGTAGGCAAACTTTTCCCTCCGGGTACTAACACAGGCGACATTGCCGGTTACATTCAAGAGTGGGTAGCTGCTCACCGTAATTTTTAATTTTTTTTAATTCTGGTAAAAAACAATTCCCATGTACAACAACATTGTTACTGAAATAAAAAACAACATCTGCTACATTACCATCAACCGCGAGAGCAAGATGAATGCCCTTAACATTGAAACCCTGGCAGAAATTAAAACAGCCGTTGAAAGCATTTACACCAATGCTGACGTAAAAGGCGTGATACTAACCGGGGCCGGACAAAAAGCTTTTGCTGCCGGTGCTGATATTGCCGAGTTTGCCAACTTTACCGTAGAACAAGGTGCACGCATGAGTGCCGATGGACATGCCGTAATGAATGCCATTGAAAATTGCCCTAAGCCGGTAATTGCAGCCGTAAACGGTTTTGCTTTAGGGGGAGGTTGCGAACTGGCCATGTGTTGCCACATGCGTATAGCTGCAGAGAATGCCAAGTTTGGGCAGCCCGAAGTGAACCTGGGCATTATACCGGGTTATGCAGGCACACAACGTTTACCGCAGTTAATTGGTAAGGGCCGTGCACTGGAACTGTTGATGACAGGCGATGCCATTAACGCAACAGAAGCGCACCGCTTAGGATTGGTTAACCACGTGGTAGCCCCTGAACAATTGCTGCCCAAATGCGAAGAGATTTTGAACAAAATTGCAGGCAAAGCACCACTAGCTATTGCGAGCATCATTGAGTGTGTAAACACCTCGTTTAACAAAACCAAAGACGGCAACCAGCTGGAGATAACTGAATTTGGCAACTTCTTCGCTACGGAAGATTTTAAAGAAGGCACCACCGCTTTTTTAGGCAAACGCAAAGCCGAGTTTAAAGGAAAATAAGATATACCAAATACCTTGTTGAAAGCCACCCCGAAACGGGTGGCTTTTTTGTTGCACCGCTTGGCGGGAAACTAAAACTTGTTATCTTGCAGTTGAAAAAATGTATCTGTATGATAATTGAACCTAACTACTTCTTCTGTTTTAGTCAGCGATTACACTGCACAACAGTTTCACTTTTGAAATTTATGAGCCAGATAAAATGCTTGCAACAAAATGAAAAACTTCTTATGCTTTCTCATACTGTAGATATATGCGAAGGTTATATCGTATTTAATTAGGTGCAACCCATAAAGACAATCAAATAGATGAATGAAGAAAACATAGCATACATTTCTTACAAAGGTCACCTTGTTGAGAGCGGTTATTTAGACGCACGAAAATCAGCAGAAGCTTTAACGGGTATTGACGAAATTATTAGATACTTTTTATTTCAAGAGGACCCTTCTCTTCAAGAACTACATATTGAGGTTCCGATCAAAATTCAAAAAGGTAGTTGGGAAGCTCTAATTCCACATAATATTGAGGAATGGATAAAGACAGCTGTTGGACTCGGTATAACAACTTACTCAACTACCGCTTTAAAGAAACTCGCTGAAAATGATTTTAAAGACAAAAAAATTAAGGACATTTTTATTGGCGCTTTTAAAGGTATAAGATGGGTGCTAAAAATTGCTAGCCATTTGGGTTCAATGGCAATAAAAAAAATCGAGAACGCTAAATTTGAAGGCGACAATACTTGGGTGACCATCACTAATGAAGTTGGAGAATCAATTTTGGTTCCTTACAAATATTTGGAAATTTATGTGAGTTGTCCTGACAAAATTTTCGCTAGGGTAACTAATGTTATTGAGGATGGACGAATTTTAGCTATTGGACTTAATTCAAGCGATAATGAAGACGATGGTAAGGAAATTCAAATAAACGCGACACAGAAATGGATTTTTACATCCAAAGACACTAACAACGATATATTATTTCCTGACTTAGTTCATGACATGTACATAGAAATCGAAGGGCACGTAACTAGAGGTAATGAAAACTCAAATACAATCGGTTTTGAATACAATAAACATATTCTTACATGCATGCCTGCTCAAGGAAATATTATTAATTACAAACCTTTACTTTTCACAAACTGCATAATTAAAGGTTATGTTGACAGACTAGGAGTAGATGGTGAAATTAATGAAAAGCGACCTCGGATTCGCTTTCTTGACTTGGTGGAGATTCCTCCAAAAACTAAGGCTGACTTATTCAGACAGTAATGTGGGCAGTACTCTGACCTATGCGTAGATTTTACGTTCATGTAGCTTGTAGATACATGAACAGCTAATTTTATTAAAGCACACTATAGGTGCAACTCTTTAAACATCAAAACAACTTGCTTTTGCCGCTTTTTATTTGCAGTTTTACAAGACAAAGCGTAAGGTTTTGTACAAAATTAAACAATATGATAAAGCATCTTAGTATCTTTTTAGTGACAGCAATTCTTACAGCAAATACAATTTTTGCTCAAACAACAGAAGCAGAAAAAAAAGAACTCTATCCTGACAAATACACATTTGAGAAGGCAGACGACTTCCAAAAGAAAGGTGAATATGAAAAAGCGGTATGGTTTTATATCAACTTGTTCCCCGAAAACCAAACTAGAGTAATTGAAATTGTAAAGATGCTTGCAATAAAACTCGACACCATAGACATGGGCAACTTCATTAAAAAATCGTTTGCACTTTATGGCACATTTGACCCCACAATTATATCGTTCGAGAACGGTGCACCAAATATGGACATGGGTAAACTAAAACTTAAAGGCGCATGGGGTGACGAGCTTATACAGAAAATATCTGACCAAAATAAACCTTTGACTTCTGCTTCGGAATACAACTTTAGAGGAATCGATAAAGCAAAGGCCGGAAAATTTAAGGAAGCAATTATTGATTTCGACAAAGCAATTGAACTTAATCCAACAGGACAAATTTACTACAACAGAGCATACTCAAAAAGCATGATTGGGGATTTCGTGGGGGCCATTAACGACTTTGACAAGACAATTGAAGTTAAATACAGACTTGCAGAAGCATATTTTGAAAGAGGTTATTGTAAAGACCAGATTAATAATTCTGAGGGTGCAATAGATGACTTCACTAAAGCCATTGAATTAAATAGTGAATATGCAGACGCATACAATAACAGAGCATTTACAAGACTCAAACAAAAAGACTATAAAGCAGCCATTAAGGATTTTGACAAAGCAATAAACATTAAACCTGACTTTGTGGGAGCATATGTAAACCGTGGTTTTGCAAAAAAAGAATCAGGTGACAAATCCGGTGCATGTAAAGACTGGACAACGGCTGTTAACTTAGGGTACAAAGAAGCAACTAAATTTTTAAAGGCTAATTGCGAATGAGAATAAACTCAATTACAAGCAGTCACATTGCTTTTCGAAGTTTTATTTTTATGTAGCTTTTAGCTACAAGAGTGCCCCCTTCCTAATCGTAAGTTCCTGCCTACGATTTTACTTTTATGTAGCTTGTAGCTACAAGAGCACCAAACTCTTCACACAGGAAACGTGAGAATAAATGTACTCCCTTTTCCGGGTCCGCTTTGTACATCAACGGTGCCGTTCATGGCGCTCATCTGAGTTTTCACCATAAACAATCCCATGCCTTTGTGTAAGCATCCCCATTTTAGTACAAAGCTAAAGTAGACATTTTTTATTATTTTACCATAGCAGGACTTTTACCTTTTAAAGCTTTATGTGGCCTATTATTGTTGTAATCATACATCCAAT
>Ga0172380_10000222_pt1 | contig 122269 bp, 101 predicted proteins | sample Leawe162metaG_FD_119747 | JGI IMG/M metagenome (GOLD analysis project Ga0172380, IMG submission 119747) | Leachate microbial communities from a municipal landfill in Southern Ontario, Canada - Leachate well 162 metaG | ecosystem: Engineered > Solid waste > Landfill > Unclassified | place... | reverse complement strand
TGCAACCGTGGCCTTGGCAAGGGCACGGAATACTCTGCGGCTAAGAGCTCTTCATTTAGCAAAGAAATTCACCCGGCTGAGATATTTGATTCAAGAGTGGCAAAAATACATGCGCCGTGACACCTTAGCTCGTTCTTCTACCCTACAATCTTCATTTAGAGCGATAGCCAAAAGATCTCGATAAGAATCGCTCCCAGCAGTGACTGCCAATCCAGCGATTGACCAATACCTCAAAGCATCGTCTTGTAACCCACGTCGAAAAATGTCGACTAACTGCCCACATGTTTGAGCATTGACCATCTCCGAAATTAATGAGCATACATAAGTGCGGACGTGATCAATTTTCCCAAATTGCATATAAACGATCAGGCCCTGAAAACTCTTCTCGTCTCCTTGCTCAGCTAGCTTATGAAGCGTCCGGATCTTCTTGTGAGCAACCGACCCATCAGAGGCGTCGTTCAGCTGTTGAATTACTCTTTCGACACTTGTTGGCATGTGCGAGCACCCTATTGTGCCATTGCAGATTTTCTACGCGTCCATCCGCACCGAACAGCATAGCTGATACGCCCGTAGACATGATCATTTACGATTGGCATTTCCACATGAGTGAAGCGCCCAACACCATAGATGTATACCGGATGACCGGCAGCATCTTTAGCAATAGTTTGAGGCTCACCATATAGCGCCAGTGCCTCAGCGCGACTTTTGCCTTCGGGGCTAGACGGGAGCCCCGGTGCGAAACGGCGGTGGTTCCAATCTACCAGTTCATAATTTTGAGCGCTGGATAGAACCGCGCTGCCAACGCATTTGTTGCCCTCAAAAACAATCCGGACAGGTATTCCTGAGTGACCAAAATAATAAACCCAGTTATTCTTATACTTGTCGCTATCACTCAAGACGATCCCTGACGCAATCTTAACACTCGGCTCACCTGCCACTTTGAGAATTTCGACATCACTCAATCCGATTACTCGATCTCGGAATTGCAGAGCTGCTCCAGCCTCTGCTTTACGAAAACACTTGGAGGCATAAATATATTGATTTTCAAAAAAATCTGTAGCACCAGGGTCATCATTCAATTCTTTGAATTTTTGATCACTAAGAGAAATAGCACCAAGAGGACTAAACTCATCTGTATCTAAAACAGAATGTTTCAATATTGCTGGACGATAAGGCCCAGTCTTTGGAAGATCACGCTTGTACTCGCGTTGAACAGTTGCGCCGCATTCAGCCTTAGTGCAATCAAATCCACGGTAGGTCAACTCCAGTGGTATCTGATTAAATCCAACGGTCAATCTAGCAACACGTTCATAGCCAGGGTCCAGATTTGTCGGACGATAAGTATTGAACTTACCTGCTAAAGCTAGTCGGCATAGCCCCTCAGCGGCATCCATTTCAGCTACTTCATGAAACAAGTAATTGGGGTCATAGGGTACCTCTTCATTCCAGGACTCCCAACAGCATAGTTTGTCGAAATCGAGCGATGCTAAATCACCTTTAAAATGCTCACCAGCTTTAGTACCAAGGACCGGATGTATTGAATACTCCCGCGCCAAAAGATTAACAACCGGAACCGCCCGCAGTCCATCGGGGGCACTGGCTTCCAGTGAAACAGCCTGTCTCTCATCGCCAGCCTTACTCTTAATTTCGATTTTCAGAAAACCTGAAGGATCCTTCAGGTTTTCTGAAAGAGCAAAAGCGGAAGGTGCCAAGCCAGAAGAAAGCACAAAAATCGGCAGCGTCAAAGTAGAAGTAAAAGCTCGGCGACTCAATAGCTGCACCATTTTCAATACACCCACATTCCACATTGATGGCGGCTCACTACTTATTCAGTAACAATGCGATGAATAGTCGAGTAGGCCTCATGCTTACCAAAGGAATTGCTGATTGTGACAGTAATCATTTCATCGCTGACATAGGCTTCTAGGTTATTGGTGCGGTCTAGACACTCACCAATGCCTTCCACAAAGTCGTCATCAAAAGCTATGCATTTAACGTTCTTCAAATGCTTCACTTTGTCTTGAATCTGTTTATAAAACTGATCCATGTCGCGTTCAGTTTTGCGAAAGACAAAGAACTCGATGTTATCGCGCACTTTGGTAGCAATAGTATCGGCCTTCTTCGCTGAGACGCTGCCGCAATCAACCCAAAGTATAATGTCGCCAGCATCGTTGCGCGCAATTAAATCTGGCACCACATGCCAACCAGCATCTTCATCAATACGTGGTCGCTTTTTAATAAACATCAAATAGGCGAGAAGCTTGAGGGCAATGTGCGTACCCGCCTCATTGTTGAAGGCGCCCAAAACCAGCTTCTCTGTGTAGTCTTGCTTGCTATCGTTAGCTTGAATATTGAATGAATATTTCATCAGCTATTGACGATTTGTGCGAGCAAGATTTTCTAGTTGAGCTATTTGAGCTGCTTCTTTCTGTGCTTCTTGTGTCAAAGATAGTTTCTGGTAGCCAGCAAGCAAAGCCTTGTGCACTTCTATCCAACCAGGATAGAGCTCAGCAGCTTTCTTGAAGTTCTCCACCGCCTCTTTGGCATTACCGCTGCGAAGCTGACCTTCGCCTTGAGCAAGGTAACCAGGAGCATAATAAGGATTAAGCTCAAGGGCACGCTTGCCGGCCTCTATGGCGGCAGCATTTTCATTTTTGGCTAGGGCTACCTGAGCCAAGCAGAGATAAGCGGGATAGCACTTCTCATACAACGCTAGCGCGGCCTTGGCCGATGCTTGGGCTTCATCTAGTTTGCCCAGAGACAACTCAATACGGCCTTTTTCACAGAGCACACGGGCAGCAATTGCCGGGCTATCGGCTTTGCTAGCTTCAGCCAGTGGCACCGCTGGTGACACCGCCTCTAGAGCCGCATTAAGATTGCCCATGAGACGCAAGCACGTGGCATTATACAAAGCATAAGACAAATTATCTTTGCGTTCGTCAGCTGGTATTTTGTCTAATTGCTCGCGGGCTTGGGCACTCTTGCCGGCATCAAGTAAAGCTTCAATAACACCATAACGGAAGGCTAGACGCCTATCTTCTGGCAAGCCGTCAAGGGCCTTAGTGAGCACATCGGCAGAAGCCGAATTGAGGTCACGCAGCATTTTGCTCTTAGCCAAAAGCAGTTCATCATCTTTGGTTGCACCTTTATCGCGGTAGACGGCAATCAAATTTTCGAACTGTGTGGCAGCGTCAGCAAACCGACCTTCGTCATACAACAAGCAAGCCAGCGAGCGCATAACATCTAAGCGACTGGGTTCATCAGCTGAAGCACCAGGTGCAAGTTGCTGCAGGGCTAAGCCAGTCATAAAGGCAGCTTCGGCTTTTAGATAATCGTCGTTTTCAGCGTAGCAGAAGCCCAGTGCCACTAAATCTTTAACCGATCCAGGTACTAGATTGAGGGCACGAGTGTACTCGGCTGCGGCTTTTCCATATTCTTTGCGAGTAATGTAGAAAGCACCCAAAGAGCGGTGGGCAGTAGGGTCAGACTGGGCTAAGTTAGCTGCTTCTTTAAACTCGGCGATGGCTTTGTCTGATTGATTGAGCATCAATAAAACATTAGCGTAACCCAAGTGCAATTCTGCTTTTTTAGGATCGCGAGCAATTTGCTCTTGATACTGCGTGGCCACATCGTCATAGCGCCGCTCTTGCAAGAGCAGCTTAAATAGACGTTCACGAGCCTGCTGATTTTCTGGGTCAACCACTAGAGCTTGTTTGAAATTCTCTACCGCTTTATTTGAATTGCCAGCGGCTACGTTCATGTTAGCTAGCTCAGTCAACTCAAAGGCTTTGTCTTTACCGAGATGCACGGCCACCTGTTGATCGACGATAGCTGATTCAAGGTCACCTTTCATCTTCTTCACTGAAGCACGGTTGCGGAAGAATTTTGCATTGCTAGCATCGTCAGCGATGGCTAAGTTAAGTTGCTCTAGGGCCTCATTTAAGCGCCACTGCTGAATATAGATTTGGGCAAGGCGAAAATGACTAGCACCATTCTTACCATCAAGAACAATTCCTTCTTTGGCTAATTGAATCGCTCCATCAAAATCATTGCGACCAAGCCTGATGTCTATCAGCATGTCTCTACTCTCAGAACTAAATGGCTCTATTTTGAGAGCTTCGGCCAAAGCCTGTTCGGCACCGGCATTGTCTTTGAGCCAGCGCATGCGGAGGAAACCTATGGTGCGGTACGCCCAGGCAAAACGTGGATCAACTTCTGCTGTCTTTGCTGAAAAATCAATAGCACGAGCAGCCTGACCTTTCTTACCGCAAACAGCAGCATAGGCAAAATTGTAGAGAGCGTCATTGTGGTTAATTTCAGGAACAGAAGCCAAACTGGCTTCAGCAGCGTCATTTTTGCCTTGGGCAATTTGATTGAAGGCTTTCACCACCATGGCATTGCCATAAAGCTTACGGTCTTGGTCAGACTTAATATCGGCCAATGCCACCCGCTCACGGTCAACTTGATCATTCAAGGCCTGAGATTGCTCAGGTTTAGCATTGAACATATAGGCAAAGGCCAGCCAGCCTTGACGATAAGAACGCTTGAGCTTGTCGGCTTCGCTCTTGCCGCTCTCGGCACCAAGCTGCTTGTTCAATCTTTCGATCAGACCTTTCCAATCGCCAGTGTTAATTAGATGAATAGCAATTGAGTCTAAGGCCGAATTGGCAACAACTTCAGAAGCAGAAGGCTTCTCAACTTTTTTAGTTTCGTTAACCTCAACAGATTTGCTCGATTCTGACTTACTTGAATCGACGGCCTTCACTTCGTCTGCGGCAAAGGCCGCCGGTGAGAGCGCCGGGCTCAGTACACTCACCAGTGAAAGCAAGCTGAGAGATAAGGCCAGGCCTCGGTTAGGTCTTTGGTTTCGAGAATTTACTGGCGCTGAATCTTGCTGATGGGTCACTTTTCTAATCTCATTGACGTTTTGTACGCTTTGTAGGCTTTGTAAATCTTGTCTGTTCTGTAAGTCTCGTAATTTTTGCATTTTTACCCTACTTGTCAGCAGCTACACGAGCAGATGCTTCAAAAATCGAAAGCTGCATCACTTCGTCCATTGGAATATTGCGCAGACGAGGACCATCTAAAATTTTAGAGGCAACACCTTTCTTCTCCATCTGATTAATCAAATAGAGGGCTCGGTCGATAATTTGCATGGGCAAACCAGCCATACGAGCCACTTGTACACCGAAGCTGCGACTAGCACCACCAGGTACAACTGAGCGAATAAACTCTACTCGACCATCTTGTTCTTTCACCAATACTTGATAGTTGACTATCTGAGGGAAGAAGTTAGCTAAGCCATTAAGTTCATGGTAGTGCGTGGCAAAGATTGTCCGGGCCCGCACTTCTTTGGCTAAATACTCGGCTACCGACCAGGCTATCGAAACACCATCATAAGTACTGGTGCCGCGGCCGACTTCGTCTAGCAAAATCAAGGAGCGATTGGTGGCCGATAGACAACATTGAGTGGTCTCAGACATTTCAACAAGGAATGTCGATTGACCTTGAGTCAAATCATCGACTGCACCAATTCTAGTGAAGACTCTATCAACCAAACCAACATGGGCTTCTTTAGCGGGCACAAAAGAGCCAATTTGAGCAAGAATTACTATTAAAGCCACTTGGCGCAAATAGCTAGATTTACCGGCCATGTTAGGCCCGGTCAATATCACTAATTGGTTGTCGTCGCTTTCACCGCACAAGCGCACATCGTTAGAAACATACTTACCCATGGGCAAGATTTTTTCTAAAACAGGATGTCTTCCTTGCTTGATCAAAAGACTTTTGCCATCGTCAACTTGGGGGCAAACAAACTTTCGCTCTTGCGCTACTTTGGCCAGCGACAACAAGGCATCAAGATTGGCCAGGTGATTAGCCATTTTGTGAAGATCGGCACCAAGAGCTGCCACTGATTGACGCAGAGCCAAGAAGAGTTTGTATTCAACATCTGATTGATTCTTCTCAGCGTTGAGAATTTTCACTTCGTACTCTTTCAAATCTGGCGTGATGTAGCGCTCAGCATTGGTGAGAGTCTGCTTGCGAATATAATCGGCAGGAACTGCACCTTGATTGGCATTAGTGATTTCAATGAAGTAACCGAAGTTACGATTGAAGTTCACTTTCAAACTCTTGATGCCAGTGCGCTCTTGCTCTTTGCGCTGGAAGTCTTCTATCCATTGTTTGCCGCCACCAAGCAGTGAGCGAATCTCATCAAGCTCAGCGTTGTATCCACTGGCAAATATGCCACCATCGGTTAGTTCGCGTGGTGGTTCTTCTGCCAGTGCATGACGCGTCTTCTCACACAGCTCAACCAATGCCTGTGGAGTTATTTTAAGGGCACTTAAGTAGGGGCTCTGAGCTGTTTGCAAAAGCTGCGACAGCTCAGGCAATACATCAAGAGAAACAGCGACAGCCGCCAACTCTTTTGGATTAATAGACTGCGAAGACATGCGCACAGCTAGGCGCTCTAGGTCAGAAAGGCGGCCAATCACCTCAACAATCTGATCGCGCTTGGTCGTCGGTTGCAGCAATTCTTTTATAGCTTCTTGCCGCGCTCTAATTCCTTCGACTGACAAAAGCGGCTTAAGTAGCCATTTGCGCAGCATACGGCTGCCCATGGCTGTTTGTGTTTGGTCAATGGCCCAAAGCAGCGAACCATTGAAACTTCTATCTCTAGATGTTTCAGTCAACTCTAAGTTTTTGCGAGTATTAGCATCAAGCACCAGGTAGCCGTCAACTGTATAAGTCGAGATACCTTCAAAGAACGGTTTCTGCCCACCCTGGGTGCGGTCTAGATACTCAAGAACGGCACCAGCGGCCCCGATTGCCAGAGGCATATCCTGACAGCCAAAACCTTCAAGAGTACTGACTTCAAAATTCTGCAAGATGCGCCTTTGCGCTGGTTCGGCTTGGAAGAACATTGCCGGACGACCACTAAAGCGGTATTGCCCAGCGATTACTTCAGGCACTTCTAAAACTTCTTTGGCAACAACTTCATCAGGGCCTGGCTTCACTAAACGGAGCGGGGCTAAAATTTCAGCCGGGCGCAGACGGCCAAGCTCTAAAATTAGATTCTCTTCTGATAGCTGGCTGACAAAAAATTCGCCACAGGAGGCGTCGACATAGGCCAATCCCCATTGTTCTTCGCTAGAAGCGCTAGAGCCAGAAGAGCGGCCAGCTCTAACGATGGCAGCCAAATAATTGTTGTCACGAGCAGGCAGCAGATGCGACTCAAGCACCGTTCCTGGTGTCAAAATGCGCTTTACTTGCCTCTCCACTGGCCCTTTGCCAGCTCCAACTTCACCCACCTGTTCGCAAACTGCCACAGAATAGCCCTTGGCAAGAAGCTTGCTAACATAGAGTTCATAAGAGCGAACTGGTACACCGGCCATGGGCACGCGACCAGCGGGGTGAGAAGACTCTGGTCGACCAGTTAAAGTGATGTCAAGCTCGCGGGCGGCCACTTGTGCATCGCTGTCGAAAGTTTCATAGAAATCGCCCACTCTAAAGAAAAGCAAAGCGTCGGGATACTGAGCTTTGATATCCCAGTATTGGCGCATCATACCGGTCGACTTTGCCCCGTCTTTAGCGTCTTTGGCAACATTTGCAGGACTAGCAGAATTGACAGCATTGGCGACAACGGCCTCATTGCCAGTGTCTTCGCTTTCTACGGCCTCGCTGTCATTTGTCATTAGTGGCACTGCTGGCACATTCTGTGCTTTCTGTACTTTTTGTACTTTCGTCAACGCGTCAACCTCGATAGTCGCACAAGCAACCAATATTACCGTTCAAGCTCGGCTAAGTTATTAAGCTTCTGGTAATATGGCTAGTCTTATATAAGGGTTATGCGGTCAAAAATATCGAGAATGCACAAGATGGTAGTCAACAATTCGAATTCAAGCCTTCCCATTCTGCTAAGCCTGGCTCTAGCTTTAGCCAGTCCAGCCTTGGTCAGTCCAGCGTTTGCCTTTCCTGGCAGCCCCAGTGCGAAAATGGCCACCGGCGCCCAATTAGAGAGCAAGAGCCCTCACGAGCGTGAGAAAACGGCCAAAGCCGATGATAAGTCATTAGATAAAAGCAAAGTTTTAGACAAGAGCAAAGACGCCAAACCAGCCGCAGACAAAAAAGAGCCAGCGAAAGCTGAGCCAGAAAAAAAAGAAGCAGCCAAGGTCCCAGAGAAAAAGGATGCCAAACCAGCTCCTGAGATTGTCATTGAAAACGTTATCAACGTTCCGGCCGAAGCGCTGACCGAGCACGCCAGCGAATATCTCAATAAGAATGTGCGCTTTGTCGCCAACTTCCAGGCCTATAGCTCCCTGGCCCTTGACTACAAGCCGGCTATGCGACCAGCCAAAACCCACCTTTCTTTCTTGGTTTTCCGCAACAACAGCAAAGTTCCACTCTCAGAGTTGAAGTTAGCCATGCCAATTCCAAAAGAAGATGATAAATCTCCCCAAGCCAAGCTTTTGAGTGAATTGAAGGAAGGCGACCAATTAGAAGTCACCGGTAAAGTATTTGCCACACCGTTAGACGAACCATGGGTAGATGTTCTCAAAATCAAGCGCTTGAAAGCAGCAGTAGATGAGAAAGAAAAAGAGAAAAAAGCATCTGCTGACTCAGCAACATCTAAATAGACACTTTCAAAACGAAATAAGCAGCAGTTTTAGTTAGCAGTTTTAACTTAAGGAATAGGCTAGATGGTTACTCCAGAATCGGCTTCTCAACTCAAGAATCTTCTCAATTCACTAAACGGCAAACACGGTATTCTTGGTTGCCTTTTAGTCGGACGTGATGGCTCGGTGGTAAGCAGCAGCTTGCCTCCTGAAGTTGATATCTCCACTATTGGTGCTCTTTCAGCTACCCTCTTCTCGAACAATGATGTCTCTATTCAACGCATGAACAGAGGCAACTTGATACAAATGACACTACTTACCGATCAAGGCATTTTGCACTTCTATGAGGCTGCTGGCCATTTCTTAGTGGTGCTTACAGCAAAAGGTCAACGCATCAATCTTGAAGGATTGATTAGATCTGTTGAAGAACAGGGTAGATCACTAGAAGGGATACTGAGCTAAGCATCACTCTGCGGCAGCGAACTTGAGAAAACAGAGGCCTTTCATGCCAGCGAAGAAAGCTGCGACCATCAAAATTCTCTCTCTGGCAATAGCTTCTAGTCTCGCTATTTCTTCTATTTGCTCTTATCCACAAGCGGCCTACGCCGCCCGCTTTGTTGACATGACTGGCAACTGGACTGAAAAATATGTCAACCTGCTTTCTGACGACGGCGTTATCGGCGCAGAACCCGACGGAAAATTTCACCCTAAAGATCCAGTCACCAGAGCACAGCTAGCTAGTTGGCTTGTCAAAATCTTAGGCCTTGAAAATCAGGCAGTGCCAGAAAAGCCAACTTTTCCTGACGTAAAACCAACTGACTGGTATTACAAAGCAGTCGAAATCATTTGCCAGAACAACTATATTGCCGGCTACCCAGACGGTTTTCGACCAAAGCAATTTATGCAGCGCGGCGAAATGATTTCGATTATTGCCCGCGCCCTCGGAACCAGCACACCTGACGATGGCACAATTACCAAAACACTGACCAAGTTTACGGACAAAAGCAAAATTCCAGATTGGGCTAGAGCGGGAATTACTCAAGCTGAACTGGCTGGTATCTTAATCAATCAAAGTGGCGATACCACAGTAGATGCCGCTGAAATTGCCTCAAGAGGCGATACCGCAGCCATTCTAAGCAAACTGAGTGAATACAAAAAACGCCAAGCGGTCAATCAAGCTTTGAGCAATCCTCGCAGCCAGCCAAAGTTTCAAGCTGAGACCCCTGTTGCTCAGAGCGAAGTGCCAAGCTACCAACAACCCAATCAACAACAGCCCTATCAACAGCAGCCTCCCGCTCAAAATTATCAACCTTTGCCTCAAGGTGGCTGGCAGGGCGGTGTTCAACATCAGAACATGGGACAACCGGAAAGTTTCGGCTCTGTGCCACAACAGCCCTATCAGCAGCCAGGCCCGCCGCAATACGGTCAAGCTGGTGGCTACCAACAACCACCGCTATCAGGCCGAGTAATGACAGTTGGAGCTGGCACCAAGTTTCAAGCCTCGCTCAAGAACACCATGGACTCAGGTTCTACTCAGCCTGGAGAATCTGTCGAAGCCACCTTACCTTCTCCCATTTATTCTGGCGGAGTGGAAGTGGTACCAGCTGGCAGTTTGCTCATCGGCCAAGTAAGCAATGTGGTTTCGGCAAAACGCTTCCGCTTTGGTGCCAATGGCAAAATTGATATTCGCTTCACCGCTATCCAAACTCCAGATGGTAGACGCTTCCCCCTATCGGCCTCGGTAGACGGCTCCGAAGTGCGACTGACCGGTGGCAGTACAGCAGGCAGAGTAGGTAAAGGCCTGCTCACAACCGGTATCGGAGCTGGCGGCGGCGCAGCCCTAGGTACAGGCCTGGGCGCCATTGTCGGGGCAACATCCGGCGGCCAAGTTGGCAGGGCGACAGGAATGGGTGCAGTGTTTGGCACCGCTATTGGTGCGGGCGTTGGCCTAGTAGGTGCCGGCGTGCGCAAGGGTTCAGAAGTAATATTTCACGCAGGAACGCAGCTGCCTGTGCAGTTAGACGAAACCATGCAGATTTCAGCAGCGGCAGCAGTAGCGCCCTATTACGCTCAACCTCCTCAACAAGGCTACGCTCCGCAGCAACAGGGATATGCACCGCCACAGCAAGGTTACCCAGCTCAACAGGGTTATCCAGTTCAGCAGCCGGGCTATCCGCCAATGCAACAAGGTTACCCAGCTCAGCAACCGGGCTACCCGCCAATGCAACAAGGTTACCCAGCTCAGCAACCGGGCTATCCGCCGCAGCAAGGTTACCCACAGCAAGGCTATCCGCCTCAGCAATAGGGTTATCGACCTGAGCAATAGTAATAGGCACTACAGCAGTAGTGCTTGAGCACAACGCATCTTCAGCCTATCTAGTACTAATCTCCGCCCCAACGACGATTGCGCTTAGCAAAGTCGACCATAGCTTGATCAAAATGTTCGGGGGTAAACTCAGGCCAGAGCACTGGTGTGACAAATATCTCAGTATAGGCAGCTTGCCAGAGCAAATAATTACTCAAGCGCATTTCGCCCCCAGTGCGAATCAATAAACCGGGGTCAGGGATGCCACTCGTATAGAGATTGCTAGAAATCATTTCTTCGCTTATCTCTTCTGGTTTAATTTTACCAGCAGCGACTTCAGCAGCGATTTTGCGCACGGCATCAGTAATTTCTAATCGCGCACCATAATTGATGGCAACCTGCAAACTAAGCCCGGTATTACCAGCGGTATCTTCCATGGTCTTGTTCATAGACTTAAGTAGATTGCTCGGCACTTTATCGAGTTGACCAAGAAAGCGCAATCGCACACCATTGTCGGATAATTCTTTAAACTCTTCAGTCAATACACGGCCGAACAAATCAAAAAGATAGTTCACTTCTTCAGAGCTGCGCTGCCAATTTTCTGAAGAAAAAGCATAGACAGTCAAATACTTCAGACCCCGACTGCCAACATGGCGAACCAAACGCTTGAGGCTCTTGACGCCTTCCTGGTGGCCCTTTAGCCGGGGATAATGGCGGAGATCCGCCCAGCGCCGATTGCCATCCATAATGATAGCCACGTGCTCAACAGGCAAGGCATCAAGACCTTCAGGGGCGGCCTCAGTGCCATGTTCTAGTTTGCTAGCTTTGGAAATTTTTGTCCGGTGCAAGGCTTTCACGTGTAAACTCACTACTGCTTGCCATTTTAGCGCTAAGAGATACGCTCGTCTAAGTTAATTGCGATAGGCAAAGCCTGGTATTTTAGACTAGTTATTTAATAAACCCGGTTGCAAGAGAGAAAAAATTGTTCCTGAAACCAGATTACCTGATTAACGGTGATATTACCGATATCGACCTCGATATGCTGAGCCAGGCAGGCATAAAGGGTCTGATTTTAGACCTCGACAGTACCCTGGTTGTGCCCCACTCTGCCGAACTTTCCAAAGAAGTGGGAGCCTGGCTAGAGCACGCCTGCGCGCGCTTCAAAGTGGCAATTGCCAGCAACAATAAAGATGAAGTCTATTTAGAGCAGATTCGCAAGATCCTATCCATTCCAGTCATTGGCAAAGCGGCAAAGCCAAGCAGGAAAGCTTTTCGGCGGCTTCTTACCGACTTCGACCTAAGGGCTGAACAGGTAGCAGTAATTGGCGACCGGCCTCTGACTGATATCTGGGGAGGGCAGCGGGCAGGCATGAGAACCATATTGGTCGGAATTCTCAAATGCCAAAAAGAGCCAGCTTGGAAAAGCAGGATTCGCAATTTAGAGAGAGTCTTCATAAGAAGCAATTAAAAATCACTAACAAGCTGACCCCACTGGCAACGGTTGAGTTGCAAGGAAGTGGTGTAATATTGACGGGTGCTTAAGGCTAACATTGAGATTGTAGGCATTTTCTTATGAGGCTTAGTACAGCCCTCGCAGTTTTGCTAGCGTCAACCTGTTCTTGCCCGTCACAGGCCGAGAGCAGACGGCCGGTATATCTTTCGTCTATAGCCGCACCCTTGCCAGTGACCGTACCGGGCATAAAGCCCACAGTACAATCGCCTCAGTATTCCAAGCACTTTGAGCAAGGTCTAGCCTTCAAAAAGAGCGGAGACACCAATCGCGCTCTAATCGAATTTTTGCAAGCAATTAAAGAAAATCCCCGTTGCACAAAAGCATTTTACGAACAGGCTTTGCTCTTCCGCCAGAAAGGCTATCCCAAATTAGCTGAGTCAAGCTTGTGTCAGGCCTTGGCTATCGATCCAACTTTTAGAGATGCACGAATCTTACTGGCCGCAGTACGACTGGAAGCTGGCAATACTGGCGGTGCGGCACAAGAACTAACGCGCTCGCTGGGCCTATCTTCACCTCAATCTGCCGAATCAACACCAGCGCAAAAACTTATACCTCTACAAGTGCCCGCTCCAGTTAAAACACCAACAAAACTTGCACCTCCAGCACCACTGCAAGAATCCACAAAGCCCAAGGGTGGTCTACAGTTCATTCCCGAAAGTAGCGCCAGCGACGATAAAAATAACGCTAGCGATTATGGAAGTAGCAGCAGCAACTCTAAAGTCACGGCAATTCACGCAGCGAAGCAAATCGATAGCGATGCCTGGGCCAAGAGACTGAAATATCTGAGCGTACATGGAACAGGCACACTAAAAGCCGGCGAAGCCTTTATGTTTTCGGAACAGACAGGCGAAGCAGTAATCTTTTTGACAGACGGCACACGCATTCGCCGCATTATCTCGCCGCCGCAAGATAGCCATGAGCTAGTTAAAGCACGGCGCCCCGACATGCTAATACCGGCAGACTTACTCTACAAACTTTCCACTCTAGGTAAGCTTGTTGCAGGGGATCCGTCGGCGTTGATTGACACCAACGCCAGCGAAAATCCTGACGCAGAAACAGCCAAGAAAAAAGAATATTTTGATGCTGACTTAGACAGCGAAGATCAAGCAGAAGATGCACAGCCAAAAAAGCCCGCAAACATAAACCAGAGAAAGGCACGCTGGGCGAGTTAATGGACAGCAACGAAGAGACAGACAATTCAGACAATAAATTTACCCATAAAGCTATCTTAGAAGATTCGCCCCGCGACAAAGCTTCCTCACCAATCATTCCTAATGATGCCACCAAAGGTCCGAACATGGACAGCACCGAACCATCATCAATGAAAGATTTCAACAAAGACCCAGTCAACGAATCGTTGATGGACAAAACCCAAAAACTATTCGGCTGGTTCAAGAAAGCACTGCATTTGCCATAGGTCCAGGACTAAGGCGATGCGCGCCCAGTGCAATTACTAACGCTCCCGGTGCAAGCCTTAGCGCAAACCGTCTAAGATCCACTGATTAAACGAGTCAGGGAAAGTATCCATAAAATTGTGGCCGCCAAGACTAAAGACTTTTAGAGTTGAATTGGGCACTTGTTTGTGGATTTTAATGGCATAGTGGCAAGGTGCCACTGGATCGAAACGTCCAGCGGCAAGATGCAGAGTGCATGCTAATTGTGGCGTGCGATCAATAAAATCAACTGTTTCAAAATTGAGCAAGATTTGCTCAAGGGCATGCCGATTAGTGTCGATTAGAGTGCGTGGCCGCCACGCCCAACCTTTATGCATATTAGAGCGCTTGATATAGTCATAGAGATAGAGCATAAAGAGCTTGAAAATATACGAGACAGGCTTGAGTACGCGCCCGGGCAAACCAGCAGCGAGAATAGCCGCAAACAACTCTGGTCTTTGCTCGGCCAAGGTCACACTAATAATTGCCCCTAAAGAATGACCGACAAAGGCAGCCGGAAATTTTATATCTGAGTTTTCCAGAGTTTCCAGCACATCGCTAATATGCACATCTAAGTCAGTGTGTTCTTGCGGCTCAGCCGATAAGCCGTGCCCGCGCAAATCAACGACAAAACAACGGTAGCCATGATTGGTGAAAAAGCGCACTTGTGCCTGCCACATTTCACCAGCTGAACCGGTGCCGTGTATGAAGATCAAATCAGGAAGATGATCAATACGTTGTACGGGTTCAAATTTTTGCAGGGAAAGAAGCAAGGAACTACCTGACTATTGCATTATGCCAATCAAACAAACAGACAGCACATATTATGAAGAGCTAGAACTTTTTGAGGGCTGCAATCTACTCTTAAAATTTGCTGTTTCAATTTCTCCAACGGCAATACCAATCAGTGACTCAGAAATATTGAAAATGGCATTGACTTGATCTAGCTGGTGTTTGAGCGGCAGAGGCTTCGCTTCAAGATCGCGCCGACAAGTCATTTTCTCAACGACGCCAACAATATCATCAGCCTGCGCAATGGCAGTAGCAAGACCTTGCTCAACAAGCATTCTAGCAGTGCCATACTCTTGTGGCATTGGAGTAGTAATCATATCGATAGCCATAGGAAGCCTGCGGGCAACACCCTCAAATGACGTTAGGCCACCAGCTTTAGTCACCATCAAATCACAAGCAGCCATAACATCGGCCATAGAATCATGAAAGGGTAGCACCGCCGTTGGTATCGGCGACTGCTTAACTTCTTTCTTCAAAGACTCATACAATTTGACATTGTGACCGCAAAGAAATACCACTTGAACTTTGCGTTTGACAGCCTTAAGCGCACGATAAATGGCAATCATATTGCCACCACCGGCCCAACCAGAGTTGATGCAAATAGTAGGCAAGTCTTTGTCTAAGCCTAGCGACTGACGAAACTCTTCAGGACTGCAACTAGGAGGGCTAATGAAGGAAGGATGAACCGGCATTCCCATTATGGCAATCTTAGAAGGTTCAACGCCAAGCTCAATCAGACGCTGCTGCGCTAAGTCGTTAGGGACAATTGTTAAATCGGCATCGTGACAGGCCCAGCCACTCCAGAAATCGCCATTAGGGTCGGTGACCACCGTGACAAGCTTAGTTTGGCTGCGTAGACCACTTTCCCGAAGACCCCGTGCAATATACTGATTGGACATCGGGTGCACCGAAACAACCAGATCGGCCTTCATATCGTGAAGTGTTTTGACCACATATGGCCGGGTAATCATCCACCCAAATTTTGAATCATTGGGCTTGAAGGTTTCGATAAACCAATAGTAATACTTCATTGCCGACTGCTGATGGCGCAGAAGGTAGTTGTATATCTGGACAAAGGTTCGGTTTAGGGGATGGCTGTTTTCTACAATGCTGTCAATCTGCACATCAACATTGTACTGAGCGAACCTTTCAGCCAATACTTTCAAAATTCCAGCTTGCAAAGCTTCAGTAGCGCTACGATGCCCGCCTCCGGTATCAGAGAAGAACAGGCCAATTCGCACTGGCTTTGTCTTATTAAGCTTGGTGTTTCCGTTCAAAGGATTACATCCACTGAGAAATTAGGTAGCAACCAATTGGGAGTGCCAAATGCAGCACAAATATTCTGATAGAATGGGACTTCGCGAGTATTCAGCTCAAGAAAGCGCTTCCATCTCCCTGACATTTCCAAGTAATAATGTACCATCAAAGTTGGCTCTCACGCAGTAGAACGAACTCCAGAACTAGCTCAGTTCATCTTGGACCGCAGTTCAAGACCTGGGCCTTAAGCCTGGCCCTACTGACCACTTCAGCCACTTCTACGGCCCTAGCAAGCCCAGCGCGCTTGACGACCCACCAGGATGTTTCACAGCCTTCAAGCGTGCTTTATGGCTCCGTTAGCGACCGCTTCGCCAGCCTGCCCGCTGGCAAAAAACAACGCAAGAGACCAACCGATGTCAAGATTTACGAATATGACCAAAAGCCGCTAGGAGACCGTAGTCCACTGTTACTAGTACATGGACTCAGAGGCGAATACTACCCCTATTTTCGCTGGCAAAAAGTAGCAGACAAGCTAGCCAAGAGCGAATCTTTTAGCAGCAAGTACAAAATTTATCTTGTGCGCTATTCCAGCCTTGATCGCTTCGACCAGGTTCTACCAAAATTTAAAGATGCCCTAACCTCGCTTTACAGTGCGACAAAACAACGGCCAATCACAATGATGGCCCTGAGTATGGGTGGAAATATTGCTTATGAGTCGTTGACCGATCCCAACATCGAGTCAAAAGTACGACTATTGTTCACCATGGGAACTCCTTTCCATGGCTCACCCCTATTTTGCAAAGACTGGATGAACTACACAGTCTATAAAAGACTTTCTTGGCCATGGACTCGTGTAGATCACAACCTTTCCTATCGCTTTTACTTCGACCGCAATCCTATTCTGCGCCAAGATTTAGCCTGGGATAACGCCGACGAAGCCATTCCCGAAACAGGCAAATTCAAATCGAGATTGCCTTTTGGACCGAAAGGCTACCTCACCGTGGGCGATACCATTAATTCTCGCCTAAGCAAAGTAAATAGCGTGCCGGTGGATCGCAAGAAGCTCATCACCTATGGCGGCTATATTGTTAATCCGTACTTAGCGCCAGGCTTTAAACGTTACGCCGAGACCGCAGCGTTCTACCCTATGTTTTTGCTATCTAATTCTTTCCCCGCACACTTTGGTCGGGAACATCCAGTTTTGGAATTTCTCAATCGCGACATCACCAACATTCAAGTATCGAAGAAAATAGCCAAACAAGCAGGTACGCCATTTGTTTATGTATTGAACGACGGCATTTGCCCCGTTTCTAGTGCCATTTTCTTACCCAACGATGTTGCTCGCACACAGTTTGTTGCTAAAGAAACCGATTTCGAAAAAGTGCGGGACAAAGTCAATGTCGGCAAAGCGAGAGTTTTCCGCAACGTTGATCACTTAACTTTCATCGATGGCGTCAGACCTCTCAATCCAATTATTTCAGCTGTGAATAATCAGTTCAAAGATGAACTAAACCCACAAGATGGCCAGAAAGACATTTTTGATTGGATCTTAAGTGACTTGGTCAACTCCGATCACATCGGCGGCAGCTTAGCCAAAACCAAACAAGTACCAGAATTGGTCAAGACCGCCGTTGAAGACTTGGCGACCGCAAAAGAAGACTCTGTAGCAAAAGACGACTCTTCGTCACAGGTCGATTCCTCTGTAAAGATAGACTCTGCGGTAAAAGTAGAGTCAGAAGCCAAACAAGAAGCAACAGCGGGAACAACTACTGCGCAATAAATTAGTTGTACCTTGTACGATGATCAATTTAGATTTAGATTTAGATTTAGATTTAGATTTAGATTTAGATTTTAATGCCTCCTCAATTTAGGGTGCAGTATCAATTTTCGGTTTTAAAAATGGTTTCCATGGAAACCATTTTTAAACGGCAAAAACAGAACAGCACCCTCGCCCGCAAAACACAGATTTCGCAATCAGGTAAACCTTGTTGCTCGGGTTTACTTACTTAATCTGCTTAATCTGCTTAATTTTCCATTGACGCTGGAGCTTTTTGCCATTAGCATGGAATTCTTATGTTTAGCTACAAAGCCGCCAGCAATAATAACGACAATAATGATTGCCTCCAGAATCTGGTTGCACTCGTAAGACAATGTCGTAGTTAAGCTAAACAAAACAACGAAGAAGTCATCGACCGCAGCCAACCAGGTTGCGGTTTTTTTGTTTTGGGAGAAATTATGGTTACGTCAATCAAACTAATAGAAGCGGCCAAGCTTTTAACGCAGTCATCGCAAGTCAACGCACATGAATCTACAGCAACGACCGGTAGCGATGCCACAAAACATGGCAGTAATATAGTTCGCATAAACGGCCACTTGCAATCAATGCGAGACCTTGGCCAAATTATGTTCTTAATTGTGCGTGACGCCTCCTCCACCATTCAGGTAGTGGTAACTGAAGCAGCCTTGCAAGAGCAACTGCGACTATTGACCAACGAAACCCCATGCTATTTCGAAGGCTATTTGCAAGCGCAGCAAGTGAAAAAGAGCAAAGAATCTACTCAAAAAGAATCAGCTCAAAAGGCAGCGGGAGAAAATCCTCAAACTGGCTCTACACCAATTTCTCAAACTACTGGTGTGGAGCTAGTTTTGACAAGCGTAAAGCCGCTGGCCTCGGGCTTGCACGTGCCACCAATTGAGATTGGCAAGCAAACTAAAATCGACAACTTGTCTGCTTCGACATTGCTCGACTATCGGCCCCTAACCTTGCGCAACGAAAAAGTTAGGGCAATCTTCAAAATAGAAGCAGAAATACTGAAAGCCTTCCGCCACTACTTGAACGGCGAAAATTTCATTGAGATACATTCGCCCAAAATTGTCGCCACTGGAACCGAAGGAGGAGCCCAGTTATTTAAAATCGACTATTTCGGAAGAACGGCCTATCTAGCCCAAAGCCCGCAGTTCTATAAGCAAATAATGGTGGGTGCTTTTGAACGGGTTTACGAAGTAGGACCAGTCTATCGAGCAGAAGAGCACGACACCACACGTCACTTGAACGAGTATATTAGCCTCGACATCGAGATGGGTTTTATCGAATCAGAACAAGATGTGATCGCCATGCAAATCGGCTTGCTGCGTCATGTTATGGAGCATGTAAAAGAACATTGTCAAAAAGAGCTGGCGATGTATCAAGCCGTGGTGCCAACCATAGGCACCACACTGCCGCAAATTAGACTAGAAGAAGCGCAAGAGCTTCTAGCCAGTAGATACGGATGGAAAAGCGCATCAGCTGACCTCGACGGCGAAGGCGAAAAGCTTCTCACTAGCCACTTTGAAAAGGAAGAAGGCATAGATATGGTTTATGTCACAGACTATCCGCACGCAATCAGACCGTTCTATGCCATGCCAGGCGCACCACTTGCCAGCGGCGAAGCCGGGTCGAAGAGCTTCGACTTACTTTTTCGCGGCCTAGAAATCACTACCGGCGGTCAGCGTATTCATGAATATGAACAACTACAAAAGTCGATTGCTAGCCGTGGGCTAAACCCCGAAGACTTCAACGACTACTTGCTTTGCTTCAAACATGGCATGCCACCGCACGGCGGACTGGCAATTGGCCTGGAGCGGCTGGCAAAGCAGCTGTTGGGCTTGCCTTCGGTGAAGCAAACGGCGCTCTTCCCGCGAGACATAAACCGCATATCGCCGTAGAAAACTATTTGTGCGGTGGGCTTGAAGTCACGAAAAACCTCACCGACGATAGCAATTACTCGCTGATTGAATGTGCCTTGGAACTGGTGGCTACCTGGGACTTCCTTCCAACCAAATTTACCTGATTCAAATTCTCGGCAATTTGATCAATCAAGATTTTGCCACCAGAGCCATTCATGTGCACAGGATCTTTAAAATTGCTCGCTACAAATGTTTTACCATCGTTTAGATCCAGCAATCCGCAGCCTTGCTCAACAACTGTCTGCTTCAACAAGCTTAGATACTGATCGTATGAGCCTTGCGGCATCAAGGCCATATTGGCAGGAGTAAGGGGCATGTTGACCAGTAAAACTTCGACGCCCTCGGACTTCAACTGACTTATCATCCGCCTAAAATACTCAGTCTGAATTTTGAACATTGACTGATTGGCACTCTTGAAGCGCTTCTTGTATTCACGACTATTGTCTTGCCAGGGGTAAAAAGCATTAGGCTGCAATGCCACCATGCCCGCAGTCACCTCGGTGCCACTAAGAGCTGCATCCGGATTTGTATCGGGCTTAGTGCTAGAAGCCACAGCTGAGTCATTGCCCTGCTTGCCTCTATGCTCAGGACCAAGCAATTCAGTCACACTCATAGTAATGGCGTCACCGGCCATAACTTGAATTTGCAGCCTTTTGCCTAGCAAATAAATGTATTTGTCAGCTAGATATTGACCTCTGTTGAAAATACTAGGCATCGACAAAGGCAAGAGCGAATCAATCTCGCTTTCTGTTTTATAGCGAGAAAAATAATGATATGCCGGTGTAGAAGCGGCGCACTCTACGCCAGAATCAATGAAATCGCGCAGCGACAAACCAAATATTGCCACCTTCGGTTTGCGCTCTTTAGAGAAAAGCGAACTGACAATCATATAGTGATCGGAAATCATTCCACCGGGCAAGGCGAAATTAAAACACTTGAGCTGTAGGCCGGTCTTCTCTGCAACCTTCGCCTGCAAATACTGCGAATAAGGATGGACAACCGGGTCAATAGTGACATTGAGATAGTCAGCGTCGCGACAGGCTGTAGGAATCATCATCAACGACGAACCAAACAGCACCGCATCTGGTGCCTGCGCTCCGGCCATAAAATCACGGGTGCGATGACTTTCCCAGGTGGGCTTTGTTGGGATGCGACCAACTGGCATAGGCCTAAGAGGCTGCCAAGCAACTAGAGCGGCGTTGACTAAGGCAAAAAGCCCCAAGGACAGTAAAAACACACTGCCTTTTGCTGTTCTAGAATTTGGCCCAGTCATTTGCATAGGGCTAAGGCTAGCAGCTATTTACAACTTTATTCTGAGAGCCTGCTTAGCTTTAGAGCTTAAATTAGTTAAGGCAGGCCTCAACGGCGTCGGCCATTTTGACAGAGGCCCCCTCGGCCAGCTTCAAGAAGAGCGATGGCTCAATTAACTCAAGCTCAAGCAGGCGCAATGCGCCATTGCCATCGGGAATAATGTCTACTCTGGCATAGAGCGGCCTTTCGTTGAGTGCAGCCAGAGTTTTATAGCCGAAGGCAATTTCGTCGGCCGTGGCCGCAACCTTTGCCTCGCCCGCCTCTCCGGCGACAGCCAAGTGCTGAAAAGCAGTCTTGCGAATGGCATGGCTAAATTCGCCACCAATAAAAGCCAAAGCCCTCTCACCGTATGCTTCCACTTCGGCTAAAAAGGGCTGCACCATGACGCAATAATTACGTGCTAACTGGTTAATATGCTCAAGAGCAGCATCTTCGCCAGCGCTGGTACTCAAGTCAAATTTTTTCACGCCAAAAGTAGATAAGCCAATTGATGGCTTTACGACAACGACTTTGGTGAAAGTATCTGGACTTGCACAAACAGGAGAACAACAAGTTGAAGAAGAACTACCCGAATGAGACAGACTTTCCAGAATTTTTGCAAAGGAAGAGCGAGTCAGTTGGTCCGCACCTTCTTCTATGTAGTACGTGGGAACGCAGTCGATACCGCGCGTTGAAAGGTCTTTGAGATAGCGCTTATCTGAGTTCCAATGCACAAGCTCCCACGAATTTTTCAAAATACTATGGCCAGCAAGACTCTTCAGCCACGCCATAAACTCACTGTGGTGCAAATGGTAATCCCAGGTTGAACGCAAGACCACAAGCCGGGTTGATTGAAAGGGAAAAGAACTATCACGCCAGTCAGCAAACGAGCAGTGATAACCGCGCTTTCGCAAAATTTCGAGGGCGTCACGGTCATCAGGGTCGCCCTGCTTGAGATCACCATAAGTAACGAAAACAATGTCCAGAGCAGGTTTCAAGATACACCTCCGATATAGCGATCGAGCATTAACTGGATATTATCCAAAACAGACCACTATTAACTTTCTAATCCGGACATACACGCTTATACTTCTGTTACGTGGAGTCTTCATATTTCCCTAACAAATGAAGCACCTGATCGGTGCGGCAGAATTGTTTGGCATGTATGAGGAAAACCTTGAATCAGTGCGATTTGAAAATTATAAGAGCCTGCTTCCCCCTAACCGAACAATCCACTTAGAGATCCCAGGGTATCAACAATCGGCATTGCGAAATAGTCGCTGTTCTAGTGACTGTTTTAACACGCCCAATTAGAACAGTAAGAGCTAGAACATAAATAGCTAGAACATAGCTAGTACTTAGCGAACTAGAACACTTTGTCAGTCGGACTAGGATGAAAAACTTTGGAGGTTTATCCCTATGCGTATTGAACTCTTGTATACACCTGGTTGCAGCAACTACAAGAAAGCCCTCAGCACCCTTGAATACATCATCGCCGAGGAACGGCTACCGCTACCAGTTGAACTTGTCGAGAACTGCGCAAACGAAGAGGGAGAGCCAACGGTTCGTATAAATGGAGTATTGGTCAATAAATCTGCGGCAAAGTCGCAGCATTGTTTAGAGCATGTGCGTGAAGCGATCAGCCATAAGTGGCATGAAGTAAACCTGAGTCCTCTACTCACGGCCTAAAAAAACGTCGCTACGCAAAGACAAAGAGACCCGCCAAAAGCGGGTCTCTTTGCCTATTCTAATTGTCTTTTAAAGGTGCAAGAACTTCGAGCCCGTTATCATTGACCTACGGCCCAATACGAGGGCTTGGTTTCCAATGCTTGATGCATGCAAGTTGTAGCTTCCTAATGCTCTTTAACACCTTACAATACGCCCTCTTTCTGCCGCTAGTCTTCGTACTGTTCTGGGTTAGCCCGCAGAAATGGCGCGTCTGGATTTTACTGAGCGCCAGCTACATTTTCTACATGACCTGGAAGCCAATATTCATTTTGCTCATTCTTGGGCTGACGCTAGGTAATTATTATCTGGGCTTTGCTGTCCATAAGTCTGAAAAATACAAAAAGCGCTGGTTAGCCCTCGCGATAGTGCTTAATTTAGGCACCTTGGCATATTTCAAGTATGCTTATTTCCTCTGTGAAACAGCCAATCAATGCCTACAGCCACTAGGACTACCAGCCGCTAATTTGCCATTCAAAATAATTTTGCCTCTAGGCATATCGTTTTTTGTTTTTGAATTCATTCACTATGTTGTCGATGTCTACCGCGGACACCAACCGATCAAGTCTTTTCCAGCATTCGCACTGTTTGCCTCTTTCTTTCCCACACAAATTGCTGGGCCAATCAAACGCTTTCAAGACTTCATCCCCCAATTTCTTGCTCCAGCCAAACTTACTATCAATCAATTTGATACTGCTATTTCACTCATTCTGCTGGGTCTATTCAAAAAGGTTTTAATTGCCGACAACCTCAGTTTCTTTGTGCAGGGCGGCTTCTCGCAACCGCAGCTCTTCTCAGGCTTAGACCTTTGGGTTTTCGCCTATGCTTTTGCTTTCCAAATCTATTTTGATTTTTCCGGATATACCGATATCGCGCGTGGTTCAGCCAATCTATTTGGCTACAAAGTACCTATCAACTTCAACTTGCCATATCTAGCTAGTAACATCTCCGACTTCTGGCGACGCTGGCACATTTCGCTATCTACCTGGCTAAGAGATTATTTGTTCATTCCTCTTGGTGGTTCAAGATTGAGTAAATGGCTCAACTATCGCAACTTGATCATCACCATGACTTTAGGTGGCCTCTGGCACGGTGCGGCGATGCACTATCTAGTTTGGGGCCTATACCAAGGCATTTTGCTTGTCGCTCACAAAGAGTTTCAAGCTTTTAAAGAATCACAAGCTTGGCTCAAGAATGCCTTTGAGACAAAGCTCGGGCAAGTAGCTTCAATAGTTTTGACCTTCCATGTAGTCTGTATTGGCTGGGTATTTTTCAGAGCAGAAACCAATGCACTAGCCTTACAGATGCTCAGTAAAATGCTGACATTCGCCCCTACAATCGAACAAGTGGCTGGCCAGACAAAAGACGTGGCCATGCTGCTGCCAACAATTAACTACCCACTTATATATCCATCAGTATTTCTGCTATTGCCGCTGCTGGCCTTGGCCCATATTGCCATGGGCTACATCAACAAGACCAAATTGGTCGAGCGCACTCCTAAGCTCGCTAAAATCGCCTGGTGTTGTGCCATGATCTTTGTTGTCCTTGTCTTCTCTCCAGATAAATCGCCAAGGTTCATTTACTTCCAGTTCTAAAATCTCAATCTCAATCTCCATCGCTTTCTCTATCGCTGTCTCCGCTTCTAACTCTAATCAGATACAAAATATGACTGCTGACGACAAACAAAAATCACTTCCAGTCAAGCTACTAAGCAGTTATGTAGTTTGTGCCGCCCTACTATTCGTTGGTCTTGAAGCGCTAGGCAGCGCTATCAATACTTACTCACCCCAAACAATGGCCCTGAGCCCATATAAAAGTGCCAATCGCAGTTGGGTCTGGTGGAATGTTCGCGATTTTAGCCGACTCACAGCCGCACCAGATATAGTGCTGCTAGGCTCATCTTTAATGATGGCACCACTTCATGGTGGAGACGCCGTACACTTAAACTCAGCGCAAAATGTGCCACTGCATCACAAGAGCCAATTACTCGAAGACTTACTAAAAGAGAAATTCGACCGCAGTTACCACTCCTTTGCCTTTGCCCTTGGCGGCGAAATGGTATCAGACGCATGGGCCATCAGCGACACCATGCTTAAAGGTGACAGAAAACCTAAAGTCATTATTTACGGTGTTGCCCCTCGCGACTTCATGGATTCGGCCTTACCATCGGCAGCATCAACTGAAATCTACAAGTACATGAGCCGCATTGGTGACCTCTCTGCTGTAGACAAAGATGCCTACAGCTCGTTCTGGCAACAAGGCGAAAATGCCCTGAGCAAAATCAGCTTTACCTACAAGCATCGACCAGACTTTCTCTACATTCAACACCGTTGGGCTAAAGAGCTTTTCCGCAAACTGCTGGGCTACAAAGAACTTGAACTAGTCAACTCGCCGTACCATGTGCGCAAGCAAGCATTTTCTGAACTACCAGAAGATAACGGCCCCGGTTCGCTCTTTGTTGATCCACCTGGCCCAGCACAAGAGCCCTATGAAGCCAACCTTGACGAATATCGCTTCCGCTATCGCAAAGTCAATCTCAAACAATTCAATACTCAGCTTTCATTCTTAGAGCGCCTCTTGATACTTAGCGAGAAAGAAAACATTCGCGTAGTCTTGGTCAATATGCCTCTGACCGAAGACAATATCAACTTGATGCCGCCTGGCTTCTATCAAAACTACTTAAACAAAGTCACTCAATTGACCACTAGCCACAAAGCGCTTTTGCTCAACCTCAACGACCCGAAAATCTTCCCGCAAAAATATTTCACAGACTCAGTGCACTTAAATGCCCGGGGCGGCGAATACTTCTTCCAAGTCTTGGCCGATAGACTAAAAGCAGACCCAGAGACAGCTGCAATTATTAGTCAGACTGGTAGTACGGAAGAAAACGAATCGAAAGAAATTGAAGCGACCGAAAACAAAGCGACCGAAGACAACGCCAGCAAAGATAAGGCGGTCAATACAAAAAACAAAGTGTTTACCACTATCGAGAATACCGGCGAACAGGCGAGTCTGGCAAACAAAATGCAACCTAAACTAACTCGCAAATTCTTAGAAAACTTGCCAAAAGACGCCACCGTTGACGACATAATCAAAAAGGCCGGCCAACCCCATGGTGATATTGGTTCAGGTATTCATATTTTGACCTTTCCCCTGGCAGATGAAGGCTGGGCACTGGTTGGCACGCCCGATATGAAGAGCATCATGTACATTCACTATCAACTTCTCGAGCCTAAGAGTGGTTTTGAGAAATAGTTGTATGTACAACTATTTCTCAAATACCAATAGCTCTAGGTAGAGCTTTTGTAAACTAGGTGCATATACACTATCTAGTTTACAAAAGCTGATAGCATCAGAGAAGAGAAGATTAGATGAAATCGGAGATGTGCAGGAATTGATAGCTTGAAAGACGATGAGCGAATAAAACAAGGAAAGAACTCTGAAGAAAACGGCTATTTGCCCAAGGTACAGAGCAAGTCGTCAAAGCAGCAAAGCACTCTTTTGCATGTACTAATCAGCGCGTCTTTTCTTTGGTATCCGTTTGCATGCCTTCTAATCGCTATTCCATTCACACTACTAATCTCGTACGTTGTTTCAGATGAAGGCCTTTTATACGTTGTTAACGCATACCTCATGGCGTGCTATTTAATTCCAACCGTAGCTTTCGTAGTTCTCCTGATCACCAACAAGTGGTTTAGAAAGTCTTTCCTGTGGATTCTGCTACTTTGGTTTGGCACGAGCCAGATTGGTCCAATGACCCAAGGCGCCTTAACTCGAACTTTCATTGAGTCGAACAAAGCGATTCGCGCGCAACTAACAAAGCTATCCACTGGCTTGGAGAAATAGTTGTATATACAACTATTTCAATAAAAGCTGATAGCATCAGGGAAGAGAAAAAGAGAAAAGAAAACTGGGTGATTCTTTGCTGGGGTTAGCAGCTTGAAAGAAGAAGAAGAAGAAGAAGAAGAAGAAGGGCACCCTGAAGAGGCGAGCAATTCACCAGCGATCAAGAACCAGACGTGTCAAAAGGCGACTATTTCGCCAGCACCTGCAGCAGTAAGCAATTTGTTCCAGTTGGCCATTTGGACATCTTTCCTCTGGTACCCGTTCGTAAGCTTCTATGCCTGCTGCCTTGCCACAATAGTAGCTGCACCTTTTGTTTCAGCTGAACTTCTCCCTCGTTTTGCCAACTCTTACATTCGGCTCTGCTATCTAATACCCCCAATCTCTTTTGTAGCTCTCTTTTCAAAAAGCCATTGGTTTAGAAGGTGGTGCCATTGGTTTCTCTTAACGTGGATTGGCATTAACATGTTTAGTGGTATTACAGAAAGTGTCCTTACCCGTTTCTGTTTGCAAGCTAACACAGAGTTTCAGAAACAGTTCAAGCCCCACACCACTAGTTTCGAGAAATAGTTGCATATACAACTATTTCTCTTTAAGCAGATAGCATGAATGGAAAAGCCGAAAAAAAGCTCTAATTTTGAAGAATCCACTAGAACAGGCTGCCGAAGAACCAAAAGATCTATTTAGAACGCCCGGGGTCGGCAGCCACTAGGCGCTCATCTAATTCATCTAAGGTCTTAAGCCTGGCAGCCAACAATTGCTCTGGCAACAAACCCTTGGCCCGCATTTTCTTTTGATAGCGCAGTTGATCTATCAATAAATAATTTGTCAGAGCTAGAGAAGACGCCGAGCCAACTGTCGAAGCAATGCCACCAACCATATATAAATTATTCGCAGCCTTTGGTCTTTCACGCAGGCGATTGAGAGCAACCGAAGCCAATATATCTTGCGCCAAGTAAGTTCCAGAAATAGCAGGACCAGAAAGCACACCCTGCAATGCAACTTTGTTTTGATGGCGCTGGTCAATCAGGCCCTGCTCAATATATTTGTCATAACGAGCAGACCAGAGCAAATAAACAGAAACTCTGTTTTGAACTGAAGCAGCGGTTTCTAAAATCGATATATCTTTTGACGAAAGCTCACTATTGAGCTCATCCATGGCAGCTTTGGTTTCCTTTTCAGCACTGCTAAAATCTTCCTTCAAAGTTGCCGAAAGACGCTTGCGCCAGTAGCGATAAAACATGTTGTATGACTTAGCACTGGCTGGCGCACTGACAATTCCAAACGTATCGCCAACCATACCGGTATTAGCAGAGGCATTGCCTAGTTCCGGCCGAGTCAGCGATTTAATGGCAAGAATTTGAGAAGCCGTGTAGGCGCTATCGGCAACAATATCTAATATGTAATAGACGTTGAAGCTCGCTTGGGTTGACTTAACATCGGCATAAACATCGGCAAATTCAGACAAGCACCAATCACGAAAGCTCTTGAGCACACGACCTTCCGCCTGGCAGACACTGATTGATTGAAGCTCAGAATTTTTCTTCATCAAAGCATCTCGCTCTACCATCAGGGCGTCGATCTCACGAATTCTTGCCACAACATTCTTCACCGCAGCACCAGGACTAGTACCATTGCGAATATTTTTGAGCGCAGTACAGCCATTAGAGCAACGTTCAACAGCGGAGCTGCCACCATCAAGAGCAATTCCCACCAAACCGGCCTCTAGCCCCTGGCGCGAACCGCGCACCGAAATACGTTCAGGCACTTTAGTATGGCTACCACAGAGGGCGACGTTGGTAATATTAGAAGCCATTGAAGCCATGGCCGACGATACCTGAAAGGCGAAGTAGCGGGCACGGCGATATTTGGGCTCTTTAGTGCCTTGCACTCGATATTGCAGATAGTACCGCTCTAAGTCAATTTCCTTTCGCAAAATTTCATTAGCCAACTCGTCAATACGCAGCTCATCGGAACCAATCGCTGCGGCAGAAGGAACTGAAACAAACAAAGGAACGGAAACAAACAGCAGTGAAAAACAGCAGGCGACAATTTTCTGAGAGAGGCTATGCATCAAAGTCAAAACTATTTATAGAGAGCCTTGACGACTAACTTTTGGAACTCAATGCAGAGATGCTCGCTATTTGTTAGGAAGCGCCCGACGCTAGGTACACCACCAATTAAGCCACGCTGAACAGAGTTAGTGAGAATGTCATCCTCTTCGCCAACTTCTGTATTGAAATCAATTAGGTCTTGTGCCCATTTCTTATCAACGCCAGGGGCAAAATATTGCTCCGAAAATCCCTTGGCTTCATTAGGGCCCAGTGGCATCCAAACATCAATGGATAAATTAGGAAAACCTGGATTGATGTTGACAGTAAAATTTGGCCAGAGTAGATGATACTGTGCCTGCTTAACCGAGCCAGCAGCATCATAGATTTTGATTCTAGTTTTGCCCTCAAGAGCTGATTCGCGCACATGACCAACCTGACTCAAGAACCACTGATGAGAAGTCAGTTTATAACTGTCTTGGTCAACGTCAATAGCAGCAGAAAATCCAGGGTGAGCCACAGCACAGTGGTAACACTCTAGATAATTCTCGAGCATAGTTTTCCAATTGGCACGGGCTTGCCATTCATTACGCTCCCACAATTCAAGCGAATTTAAATCGAGGCCGCTATCAGCGATTATGTCCAGGACTGGCCCGTAAAACGATTCTAGCGAATCACAATTTTCATCAGCATTGGCAAAGACCCATGGCCCTAGGGTATCTACTTTAATTGAAAGCAGTGGATAGTCACTTTTGTCAAAATTGGGCTCTCTGTCTGCTCGCGGGGCAGCCTTAAGATCGCCCTTGATATCATAGGTCCAGGCGTGATAAGCACACTGCATGATTTTGGCATTGCCGCAGCCTTTCATCACTTCGTGCCGTCTGTGCCTGCAGACATTGATGAAACCTTCAAGGCCATTGTCGTTGCGGATAACAACAACGGGTATTTCGCCGACATAACCCGTTATGAAATCACCAATTTTGGCAAGCTTTTGAGCCGGACCAATATATTGCCATGACTTGCGAAAGATCTTCTCAATTTCTTCGGCTGTAATTGCCGGATCGGTATAAAAGTGCGCGGGGATGGCTTCGCCACGATCAAGGCCGGCGAGCAATTCATCTTTCTTCTGGCAGAGCTGCTGCATAGTCAATTACTCCTCGCCTTGTAACCCCACTGGCGTCAATCTAATACTGCCGGTCTAAATTACCAACTCGGTATTACCAATCAGGTATTAACAACACGCCATTGCCAACCCAAGATACTGACAGGCATAAAATCATAACCGATGTGACACTTCCTTTTATTAAAGTCGCGCTTGATGGTCATTCAAACAAACTCTAACCAAAAGCACATGATAGAATTTGCCATCATTCAAGAGCGCACGAAGTCTCTTGGCTTATGCGTCTAGTAGATCTATGACCAGCTCATAGACAATGCATAGACCTGATCATAAAACAGTTCAGGAAAGCCCAGTTTATTGTTGAAAACTCATGCGGGTGTTGCCATGCTTTATCGTCTAAACCGTCTTTTCCATCCAACTTCAAAGCGTACTTTTGTTGTGGCTGTTGACCATGCCCTCTTCAATAATGCAGCTTTCTTGGAAGGCATTGAGAACATGGAGAAAACTGTCTCCACACTAACAGATGCCAACCCCGATGCCATGCTGCTCTCCCCAGGTGAAGCCCCTCATCTGCAAAAACTACCCGGCCGCAATAAGCCCGCCCTGATGCTGAGAGCCGATACAGCCAACTTCTATAATGATGTATTGCCATCTTCCAAACTATTTTGCGAAGCTTACGAAGAAGCAGTAGAAGTAGCAGTGCGACTTGATGCTGCCTGTATTTTGTTGAACTTGCTACAAGTCGATGAATATCCTGAAATGCTCAACCAGTGCGTGCGCAATATTCTTCGTTTAAAAAATGTCTGCGACCGATACGGCATGCCCATGGGTATCGAGCCGCTTTCATTCAAACGCAGCAAAGATGGCATGGTCGGTGATGGCAATCCAGCCCGCGTTGTTACCTTGGCCCGCATGGCCGCCGAGCTGGGTGCAGACATAATAAAAACCGATTCAACCGAGCCCGAAGAAGAATTCCATCGTGTTATCGAAGCCGCTTCAGGAGTGCCTGTATGCGTAAGGGGTGGTGGCCGCGCTTCTAATATCGAAGTGCTTCAACACACCGAAAAACTCGTGACTCAGGGTGTTGCTGGTATCATTTACGGCCGCAATATCATTCAGCACAGCGACCCTAAAGGCATGACACAGGCGCTGCAAGCGGTACTTCACCACGGCGAAAGTGCATCCAGCGCTATGAAGTACATCAAAGAGCCCGTAGCTGCAGGCAAGAAATAGGTAGCCTGGGAAAAAGTGGGGAAGAAGTTGGCGAGAACTTAGCAGCTAAGTACAGGGCAGCTAAGAGGTAAATTGTCAGGAGTTATTTATGAAGCAAAGCGAAATTAATAGACTTTGTCGCGAGGCCGCAGACTGCCTCAAAGAACACAACTGGGTGCTGCCACCCCAGCCTGAGTGGTCAGCCACCGACTTTGGTCTTGGCGACTACGAAAAAGTTGGTTTGGTCGAAGTACTACTTGCCAACGAGCCCGAGTACTGCGAAAAAATCATGTACGCGCGAGAAGGTATGGTCACTCCGGCCCATACTCACTACGAGAAAAAAGAAGACATTATTTGTCGTCACGGCACTTTAAAAATTACACTTTGGTCTAAAAATCCAAACGAGCATAAAGCAGAAGGAACGGTCGAAGTAAAAATCAATCGCAAAATGGAAACCCGTCAATCTGGGGTACCATTCGAGATGCCTGCTGGATCGCGTATAACTCTGACATCTGGCATTTGGCATGAATTTGTGCCAATTAATGGCGTCAGCGTAATTGGTGAAGTGAGCACTTTCTGCAACGAAGAAACTGACAATATTTTTGCCAACAAAGAAATAGACATATTCCAAGCACCCCAGGCTGACGAACCAGTCGCTTTGCCTGTTTGAGGTAAAGCTACGCCCGAGGTAAATTGATGTTAGAGGAAAAACAATGCTTCCCCATGCTCTAATTTTTGATATGGACGGCTTGATTCTCGATACCGAGAATCACTACAAGCGAGCTTGGACAAAAGCAGCAAAAGAATTTGGCTTTGACTTAAGCGACGAGCTTTATCTGCGTTTGATTGGCATCACTGTTGCCGATGCAGAAAATGTTTTAGCAGAAGAATTTGGTGCCAGTTTTCCTAAAGACAAATTTCACCTGCGCGCCCAAGAGCTCTACGAAGAGCTGCACCACAAAGAAGGCCTGCCCCTAAAACCGGGCATCAAAGAGCTTCTCGTTTGGGCCCGCGAACAAAATATACCTTGTGCTGTAGGCACGTCAACTGTTAAAGAAGAAGCAGTACGACGCCTTGTGCACCACCAAATAGTTGACTACTTTGAGGTAGTCATTGGTGGCGACATGGTGGAGAGAGGAAAGCCAAATCCGGATATTTTCCTTCTCGCCCAATCAGGTTTAGGCAAGGCAGCCGAACATTGCCTCATACTAGAAGACGCTCACAGTGGCCTTCTTGCAGCCCGAGCAGGGGGTATGCGCTCATGCTTAGTGCCAGACTTGCTACCAGCAAGTGCTGAATCAAGAGAACTTGCCGAAGGAGTATTCGACTCGTTGCATGAAGTGCGCGAGTGGCTCAAGCTGGGTTGTCCAGTTTTGCAAGCTTCGCAAGAATTACAAGAACCTCTAGCAACAAAAGAACGTAGGCACTAATTGTCATCGTCAGCATTAGCACCAGGGATACGTCCGCGCTTACTGACGTATCTTTGCTACGGCGCCATGATGAGCTTAGCCATTGGCGTCAATTTGCTGCCAATATTTCTAGTCTCGATTCAACATACTTTTCCCAGCTCAACTAATTTAGGTCTATCGCAAGAAGAGTTGGGTAGGCTTGGCGCTTTTACATTTTCAGGGCTGGTGGCAGCGATTCTTCTCACTGGCCCCCTAGCCGATCGCTTCGGAGCAAAGCTATTTGCTCTAGCTGGTAACGCCCTTCTCGTGCTGGGCTTGCTGCTTACGGCTTGGTCGCCCACTTATGCAATTTTGCTCTGGGCCAACTTTGTACTAGGTTTTGGTGCTGGTGTACTAGACATGGTATTGAGTCCAATAGTCTCGGCCATCAATCCAGAAAGTCGCTCAGCGTCAATGAACTGGCTCCATTCGTTTTATTGCGTTGGCGCCACTCTTACGGTCATGGCCGGGACAATTGCCTTGCAATGCAATATTTCATGGCGCCTGGCCTGCTTGCTATTGATACCACTGCCAGCGCTGCTAATTTTCGCCCTTGGTGCCGTTAAGTTTCCCGCTCTAACTACTGAAGGAGAAGTGCGCACGCCCTTTCTCAAACTGCTTAGCTCACTCTGGTTCGTCGGTGCTCTAGTAGCGATTTTTCTTGGCGGCGCAACGGAGCTTGGCATGGCCCAATGGCTGCCAGCCTACGCAGAATTAGCTCTAAAATATCCCCAATGGGTCGGTGGTGCTGCTCTCTTCTTCTTCTCTATCTGCATGGCCATTGGCCGCATGGGTATTGGTGCCTTAAGCACAAAATTTGATGCCTGCACAATTATGTCTTGGGGTTGCGGTCTATCGGTAGCACTATTTTTACTAGGTTCATTTTGCCCGATTCGAATAGTTGCTCTAGTTGCTTGTATTCTTGCAGGGCTGACAGGCAGCTGCCTCTGGCCAACCATGCTAGCAATAACCGCCGACAAATACCCTAACGGTGGCGCCACCATGTTCGGTGCTCTAGCAGCCTTCGGCAATGCTGGTGGTATTTTCATGCCCTGGCTCGTCGGCATCATCGCCGACAGATATGACCTGCATTGGGGCCTGGCAATATCAGCCTTGGCGCCGCTCTTCATGCTTCCTATTGTTCTCACTCTAGGGCGCAAGCTCGTGAAAACATGAGACTTGCGCAGCACCGAAATTTCAGCCAACTCAAAATACAACTTCAGATTGCGTCACTACGCTTTAGGCACCACATTATCGCGCAGAGCAATACGCTTAGCGACGTCGGCCCCTGAATGCAACCCGCCTTCCATATAGCCTTGGAAAGCGAAGCTGGTATGCTCCCCGGCGAAGTGTAGTCGCCCTAGGCCGTTATATAGTATTGGCCCAAGGGTCATAATTTGCCCTGGGGCAGGAGCGGAGTAACCGGCCTGAGACCATGGGTCTGATGGCCAATCAATAAATTTACCTTGGACAAAATTGTTGGCATAGCTTGGATATATTTTCTGAAGCTCAAGGGCATAGTGAGCCATACGCTGCTCTGCTGGCCAACCTCGGCCATAATCGGCAGCATTGCCACCAGCAAAGACTGTCAAACAAGAATGGCCAGCTGCCGACTGCATATCAGTTGCTTCCCAGGTTTCGGCCACCGGGCCATCACTGAGAGAAACAGGAGAGACTTTGTCTTTTTCCCAGAAGCGCGTGCGCACTTCAGACAAAAACTTGACCTGATTAGCCATTTGCGGGGAAAGCTGGGGCGGCAAGGAAGGGGTAAAGGTAATGCGCTTCCATGTACCTGGTGGCACACTTAGTATCACATCATCGGCTTGCAGAACCTTGCCATCAGCCAATGTCACTAGCACCTTGTCGGCTCGAACATCAACGGCAGTAACAGGCATCTCTAAATGAATACGCTGACGACCAATGGCATCGGCGAGCCGCTCAGCCAACTGCACATTGCCACCCTTACAACGAAAGCGTTCGCTTTCAGTCCAATATTTTTCAATGCCACCACCCTTAACCACAGCCAGTCGAGCCAGCAAACTCTGCCAACCCGGATCGTTAGCATCTGACGCCTCCGACAAACGAATGGCCTTCTTGCACAAATCAGAGCACTTAAGATCCTCAATCCAGGTGTTTACAGTCTTTGCATCAAGCTCTTTGGCATTCGGACTTCGCCAGGGCTGATAGGCATCAATGGGTTCAGCAATTTTATTGTAGGCACTGAGATAATGCTCCACTTCTTGCCACAACGCTTCAGCTTTCTTTGGCGCTAGTAGCTCACCGTTACAATAAAAAGGTTGTTCACTATCAGGGTAAGAAGTGCGCTCTAACATCTCTAATTTGAAACGCTTGGCGTAGGCCTGCCATGTCGGATGATTAGCGCCAATTAGCTCAGCACCGGCCTCGACGTGCTTGCCATGGATGAAATCATAAAGGGTCTGCACCCGTCCACCAACTCGGCCCCGGGCCTCAACAACAGTAACATCGTAACCAGCCGCCAGCAGTTCATAAGCGGCAGCAAGCCCTGAGAAACCAGCACCAATAACAATGATCTTGTGATCGTTTCGAGCCTTGCCAAAGGCACTTCCTGAAAAACCATAGCTCAGCATCAAACTGGCAGCTCCGGCCATCATCCCCTTGAGCATTTCACGCCGAGAGAGGCGCTCGTCTTCCGGTAGAAATCGGTCATTTAGTTGGTTGATGATGGAGCGGGACATGGCGTTTTTACCTTTATCAGGAATAGCGGAATACAGAGGAAGAATAGGCCACTAGTAATCGAGAGAATGTGTAGCAATTGAAGCTTATGAGCAGAGTCTGTGACAAACTCAACGTAAGCATCAACAGCAATCATTCCTAGCGAATAAGAGAGATTGGAAACAGCATAGGCGATGGCATAAGAGGTAGAACCCCGCCTATCCACCGCATCTCCCAGCTCAGCGGAGGTGGGATTCATGGTAAATGCATAGCCCACGGTAATTAGGCAAAGCACAACAGTAGCGAGAGTAAGGTTAGGAGTTAAGGCCAGTAAAGGCATAGAAATAGCTGTAACAAATAAACCAATAACTGCTGTGGGCCGCACACCAATTTTATTAGAAACAGCATCAACGGCCGGTGGCATAAAAGCATAGATCAAATTGGAAAAGGTAAATAAGGCACCAACAGTCGCCGGTGAGGCCTTGGCAATGCGCATAACGTGCATAGGAAAGAGCGGCTCCATCATCGCCCACCCTGCCGCCGCCAGCGCTACAGCAAAAGCAGCAGTGAGAACACTTTTGTCAGTAATAATGCCACCAACTTCGGCAAATGTTTCTTTCCATGGGCCTTTAACTTTGGCGATTTGCTTCTTAGAAATGAAGACAAAACGCAAAATAAAATCTATTGCCAGTAGGCCGAGCATAAAATAGATGGTGAGGGCATAGCCAAAAATGTCGTACATCTCGCCGCCAACCAAAGGCCCAATAACAGCTCCAATAGTGCCGCCAAGCAGAGCAAAACCCATGGCACGAACACGGCGAGCGACAAAATATTCAGCGACCAGGGCCAGCCCGGCCGTCCAGGTACAAGCAGCTCCAGCGCCTTGTAGTATGCGAGAAACAACCACAACTTCTGGAGTGCTGCCAACCAGAAAGAGAACAGCAGAGACAAACAGCAGAGCAACACCGACAATCATGGGTTGCCGGCGACCGATGCGATCGGTTATCAGCGCAAGAATTGGTGCGGCAAAAATTAGCCCCAATGCATAAGCACCATATAAGGTGCTTACCATATGTTCGTCTTTTATATGAGCCGGCGACATTGGTGTCAGCGGGGCAACTGCCCCGTATAACACCTCTTCAATACAGAGGGCGAACGAAACTACAAACAAGACCATGTTAGGAGAAGTTCGCAGTTTGTCGACCCAACCCATAGACAAAAACCTGCATAGAGGCGCCATCCGTGATTTTAGCGCCTTTATGTATTGAACAGCTCTTGAGATTGTCCAAACCGGCGAAATTTCATTTTGCTGTGTGCCAAAAGTACAGGTAGAATGAATTTACAGCAAGAATCTATCCCAACAGTCAAGAACGTATGAATTTGAAAGAACCTCTGTGGCTAGAAAATTTCATCATGAGAGGTCAATGTTCTGGATTCCTTTTCCTGGGCCTGGTCTTGGCTTACTCCTTGCGCTCAATCGACCACAACCTGGCTTGCTGGTCTTTGCTCCCGGCAGGTATTGGATTCATCCTTCTACTTTTAACAAACAGACAGCTTAAATTTACAGCTTGCAACTCCGCCATAGCAGCGTCGCTCTGGAACCACATCGTCGATGAGTGTCAGCTATTGCGCCCGCTGTCCCTGCTAGACAAACCCTTCTTATACCTAATGATGCTCTTCTGCCTTGGTCAATTCGCCACTGGCCTCTACATACTTTACGGTTTCGAAGTTGCACATATGTCGCTACACTCACTTGTGAACAGTATTCCGTTCCTAGTAGTCGACCATTGTTTAAGTCTGCTCTGCGCAATAGCCCACCCAGGGGCAAGTCTCCTTCTCCTAATCGGTGGCTACACTTACCTTTTATCGAAGAAGTGGCAGCGAATTGCTATAGGTGCAACTAGCGAAAGTGAATCATTCAATGCTCTTTCCAAACTCATAACTTTCGAGCTCTACTGTGGCAATACTGTAAAAGCAAACAATTACAGCCATTTGCTTCTTCAAAGAGCTACGGCTGAAGCAACTACCGCGAAATAGAAGACACCAGTTACTCTGTTTTTCTTCCAGACATCGGCAACCCGTAGTACATATGGACGGCATCATAATAAGCAGGGTCATACTGCTCTGTTCGTCCAAATCGAATGTATGAGTAAGCTATTAGAAGCACAACGAGAATGAAAACGACATAGATCAATCTGACCAGGAACCAATTAGGCTGCCTGGGGAGCGGATTCGCCACTGCCTGGTTCCCATCGTGTTTTGACATAGCACCTAGCCCCTAAACCGAAGCAGCGAAAGCGACTTAACAGCATTAATTTAAATGGCAACCACTACTCCACTTTCACCCTATCACAAGCTCAAGAAGTAAAACACCGCCACAATTACTCAATAAAGATACGAGATGTCTACTCGAGCGGAATTGGCTTACTGTTAATATCAACAGAAACCAAGACAAAATTGCCATGGGCGCAGAGCTGCCTTTCGCCAGAAAGTAAATTCTCGCCAAACAACTCGACATTGACAGTAACTGAAGAATTGCCCCGTTTGACTATGCGGCCAATCACTTCAACCAAATAGCCATGCTTCACTGGAGTCTTGAAATCAATGCGCTCAGACGAGGCTGTCACCATAGACTTGCGGGCATAGCGAGAAGCTGTAATAAACGCACTCTTGTCCATAAGCTCAAGAGCATGGCCACCGAATAAGGTGCCGTAGTGATTGGTCTGGTTAGGAAAAACCATTTCGACCATTCTCGTGTCATATTTTGAAAAATCATTTGTACTCATACGTATCTCCTTATAGAAATAAAAAAGTTCCTGACCAAAGACAGGAACGAGATCTCGTATGAGCCACCCGAAAGTGACCATAGATACTTGCCTCCTTGCCTCGAAGAGGTGATTTCGTAGTGCTCAAGTGGGTAGCCTGACTAGCAATTTCTTGCTTCACAGTTGCGGGACAGCGGTGGATTCTCACCACACTTCCCCCACCAGATCGCTAAAAGCAATCTCTTTATTTATTGAACACAGTGTCAGTTGATTTAAGCGAACCCTCCATTAACGACTATAAGTATAGTTGGAAATGTCCAGTCAGTGGAATCGGTCAATTATTAGCAACAACTCATCTGGGCTTTTGAACTTTTTGGACTGTCGATACGTCTTCACCTGTATCAACCATTTTTTGGAGATTGATTTCATGAACAGGTTACATATTTCAGCTTTGTCACTAGCAGTATTGCTAGGCCTAACCAGCGCTGCTAGCCAGCCAGCCGAGGCTTACCGCTACGGCGTCAACAACAGGCAAGAACGACAGCAAAACCGCATCCATAACGGCGTACAAAGCGGCTCTCTCAACCGTAGAGAAACCGCCCGCCTAGGAAAACAGCAATACGCTCTCAATCAAAAAGAAGCCAGATATCGCGCCAGCGGCAACGGCATGAGCAATTCAGAAAGAGCCCGGCTGGAAAGACAGCAAAATCAAATGAGTCAGAACATCTATCAGCAAAAGCACGATGGCCAAGGCTACAATTCAAATAGACAAGGCCGTTCACTATACGACGTCAACCAAACTCAGCAAAATCAAGCTAACCGTATAAACCAAGGTGTTCAAAACGGTTCACTAACGTCACAAGAAGCAGCCAGGCTACAAAATCAGCAAACTCAGTTTGCTGCTCGCGAAGCCAGCATGCGCGCTAGCGGCAATGGCCTTTCAGTGCAAGAAAGAGCCCGCCTCGACAATCAACAAGATCGCATGAGCCAGAACATCTATCAACAAAAGAATGATGCCCAAGGCCTTAATCCAGGTGGTCCTGGCCCAGGTAACGGTTCACCATATAACAACCGCGGAATCAACGGCGACCAAGCTAACCAGCAAGCACGCATCAATCAAGGTATCCAATCTGGTACATTAACTCCACAAGAGGCTCAGCGGCTACAAAACAATCAAGCCGAATTTGCGGCAAAAGAAGCCAGACTACGCGCCAGCGGCAATGGATTGAGCTATCAAGAACGGGCCAGACTAGAAGCAGAGCAAGCCAAGCTCAGCAGACAAATCTACAACCAGAAGAATGACGCCCAAGGTATCCCACAGTAAGACCGAAGAAACAATCAAACAGGGAAGAAAATTCCATGTTGAGCAAAATAGAGCCAGGGTGTTAACTCAACTCCAGTCAACTTGCGCAAATCGGCCACATAAGTCTTGATTTGTTCACGGTGTTTGCGAGCTTGAATCTCCACATCTTTGGCAGCGAAATGGTCGGTCTTATAGTCAACTAAATGCCAATCGCCTGCGGCGTCTTGAAAAACTAAGTCAGGGCGCCGCGGACGAATATCAGGGCCAGTCTCTGAGAAACTGTTGGCAGCATCGATCAAATACGGCAATTCATGCCTTCTCTGTTGACTTTGCGAAAGCAGGCTGTAAAGCCTGCTTTCATAATAGACACCGAGCAAACGCTCGCCTTCATCAACTAGTCTATTGTGCAAATCGCTATGTGCCACCATAGTTCCTTGGGTAAAAGCAATGTCTGCTATCCAAGCGCGATCAACCTTGCGCCCCGATGGTGGCAAATTCTCCATTAACGAGTGGAAGAACGTACCTAAAGATGCCGCAGTGACAATTCCCGCAGTAGGTGCCACTCCATCTCTAGGCGTCACCCGACTGCGCCCTTGCTCATTGACCTTAAGATCTTCGCCAGTGCTTTGATTGTGCTCTAACCCTAAGAGACTTTGCAAGACACTAGCATCGCTTACTCCAAAAAGCACCCCAGGCAATGGCAAATCGTTAGCCGGCTCTGGCACGTCAATACCTGCCGCCAGACTGAAGCTATAAGGCGCTACTTCGCCATCGCTGCGTGAAGTAATAGTGAGAGCAATGCAATCATCAGGGCCTGGCCGCACGGCATCTTCTTTATCTAGGCCCAGCACACTCATCAACCATTGACGATAAGACTCAGCCTTCTTAAATGGCGCCGAAAGGAAAACGCCTAGATTATCCCGAGCCCTAGTCATAGCCACATAGAGCAAGCGCTTCTTCTCTTCTCGCTCCATTTGTTTATCTAAATGACTGGCCACTTGATACCAGGCTGGCGTCTCTTGCTCCTTGAGACGGGAGCTATTGAAAGCTACGCCATAACTAGAGTGGTAAACCAAACGGTCGGCATTGCGCAACAGCTGCCCACCCAAACAAGGCAATGCCACTACCGGAAATTCTAAACCCTTGCTAGCATGAACCGTCATCAGCTTCACGGCATCGGCACTATCTAATGGTGCCTCAGATTCACGCATTCCAAATTCACGCATCAGTGCCAGACGGTGAGCAAATTCGCCGCAAGAGAGATGCTCATGTTCGGCAGCCAAATAAGCCATCTTCCAAACGTTACGAGAGCGCTGCTTACCATCGGGTGCTGCCAACATCGCTAAATCATAGTGAGTGTCATCAATTATTTTCTGCAGCAATTCGCCTAGGGGCAAAAGGGCTGCATACTCCATCAAATTTCGCAGCTGACGCACAGCCAACGACAACGCTTCCACCCCGGGCTCCCGCGCTCGAACAACATTGGCGACGGCGGTCCAGAGCGGTTGCCCCTGATTATCAGTTATGACTCGATGCAAAAGGTCATCGGTAATAGAACAAAAAGGTGAGCGCAGCACAGCCAAGAGCGAATGACTGTCTTTAGGGTTATCTAAAAAGCGCAAGAGATTTTCAAAATCGGCCACTTCTTGGCGGCGCAAGAAGCCGCTACCTCCGAAAGTTACATAGGGAATATCGAGCTGGGCAAACATTGCCTCAAAAGAAGCAAAGTCACTGTTGCGCACGACTAGGACAGCACAATCGCCATAAGTAATTGGCCGCACACCGCCATTTTTTGCTGCAATTTGATAGCCGCCTTCCACTTTTTTCTTCAGCCAATCACCGACTTGATGGGCCTCGTATTGTGCTGGCGTCAAACCACGGGGGTCTTCTTCTATATCGATATCTAGCATCAAAACTTCAACGGCTGAAGCACTCTGTGAGGATGTAGCAACTATGTTTAAATCAGCTTGGCGAGCTGGCTCCAAGGCCTCAAAAGCCGCCACATAAGGCACGACTTCTGGATCAGCGTCAAGCAAATGATCGAAAACAGAGTTAACGAAAAACACTACTTCGGGATGACTGCGAAAAGAGCGGGTCAACTTAGTAACAAGTGAAGAGCCGCTTAAACTAGAGCTTTCATGCTTGAACAAAGACTTCCATTTATTAAAGGTAGCAACGTCAGCCCCTTGAAACTTATAGATAGACTGCTTATCATCGCCAATTAGAAATACTCTCGTCTTTTCACCGGCCAATAGCGACAAAAGTGTGGCTTGCATATCGTTGGTGTCTTGAAACTCATCGACAAGCAAAGCCTGCAACTTATCGTTGAAGTAGCCCCTCGACTGCGAATCTTCCTTTTCTAGACAAGCACAAGCAAGGCTAATTAAATCGTTATAGTCAACGGTAGTCAGTTCGCGCTTATGCACTTCATAGATCGCTAACGTGCGCTCAAACAGCTGAATAATTCCAAGGGTAAGCGCAAAGCCCCGCTCATCTTCTTGGTTGAGACCAGCGGGAATCTTGCCTACAACAGCTTTGGCTTGATCGCGGCAGGTCATCAAAGCCTTGCGCAAATCTTTGGCATCAGGCTTGGTGCCACCAATATTGCCAATTGCCAGAGTAGCGACTGACATAAACGCTTGCCATCGCATAGAAACAGAATCGTCGGCAAACAACTGCTGGCAGAGATCAAGTAACAACTCGCGCACAGGATTGAGTTTATTAGCGGCATCAGCCATAGAGTTCATGCGCACATAATCAAACGATGAATTGAACTCACGATTACTAGAGAGGCCAGAAAGAGCACTATTCTGCACATCTAGCAACACTCTTTCAGCCTTGGTGCGCATGCCAGCAATTGAAAGAGAGTCAAAGGCTTTTATTGATTGCTTAAATTGCATTGAACCTTTGAGCAGTCGGTTCAATATCTTCTTAATTTCGTCAATAGAAAATTCTTGCAAGACATCGTGCTCGCAGCCACCAGAATCAGATGCTGCAGAAGAGCCATAAAGCTCAATCACGGCCTTGAGAGCACGGTCAATACTATCTTGCAATAATTCATTTTGAGTCAATTCATCTAGCACTTCAAACTGTGGATCAATACCACAATCGGCGGGATGACTCTTCAAAATCGATTCACACAATGAGTGAATTGTGCCGATGCGAGCGCCATCAACTTCGGCTAAGCAATCGAGCCAACGGCCATCAGACTCTTCTTGAGAGAGCGTGAGGAAGCGGGCCTTGAGCCGTGAGCGCATCTCTGCGGCAGCTTTGCGAGTAAAAGTAACAGCAATAATATTGGAGAGTGTGCAGTCAGGATAGCGTCGCAAAATTTCCACATAACGCTCGACTAACACATGGGTCTTGCCTGAGCCAGCACCAGCTGAAACCAATACATTTTGGTCAACTAAATCTACCGCTTGTTGCTGTTGCTCAGTTAGCATCTATCAAATTTTCCCAATCTCGCCCCTAGTCTCTGTCTTACTTAAAATTCTTGTTTTCATTTTAGTTTTCATTTTTATCTTAGTCTTCGCCATTATCGCTAACACCAATTTCGGTGATGCGACAGACTTGCTGGTGATCGCAATGCTTACAAGAATCAGGACTACTAGGCTTGACACTGAAGTTGCCTTTTTTGATGTTAGATACATAATTACCAATGTGCTCTCTAGTCAAGCTAATATAGTCATTTTCACCATCTTGAAAATCGATGGTGCCAATTTGCTCACCAGAAGAGAAGCTAAGGAAGGCGCCGTTCTTAACTTGTAGGTTGCGCTCGGCCACAATAGCATCGGCAACCGCCATGGCGTAGACCGGTAGCTGCATATTGCGACCGGCCAAAGCCTCATTCTTGCTAATGGCAGCAGAGCTAGACTTGTAGTCAATTACTTTAACGCGACCATCGCTCGATACATCAATGCGGTCCACACGGCCGTGCATTTTTACAACCTGGCCATCGACTTTTACAACTAAAGCAGGTGCAGAGTCAGCCTCTTTAAAGCCAAATCCTTTTTCGAAATAAGTAGGAACAAATTCACCACCAGAACGCACTGCCCGTTCTTTTTCTTTGACAAAGAAACGACGCAAGCGGAAAGAAATCTCTTTCTGCTCGTATTGCCAAAAATCAGTGCGTCTAAATTTGCGCGTTGCTTCCAACCAGGCAATGGCAGACTTGATGCTACTTTCAAATATCTCTTGCAGTAGTGCATCGTCGGGGCTCAGAATAGAAAGCGACCGTTGCTTCAATTCTAAGTAGAAGAGTTCAAGGGCCTTGTGATAAACCTCACCAAGCAGCCGCGAGTCAAGACCAAGCTCGGGCTCTTCCATCTTTTCAATTTTTAGTGTGTGCGATACCCAGAAGCGAAACGGACACTTGCCATAGTCATTGAGCCTGCTGACACTCCACATTTCAGGGGTCTTGACACTGATCAGACCTAGACTAACTTGCTCAGTCAAGCAGCCATTTAGCTCATTGAAACTAGAGCTAGTACTACAACTAGTTCTTCCCTGCACCGTAGAAAACGGCAGCTCTAGCTTAGTAAGAAACTCTCGAACATCAAAAGGCATCCAACCGGTCACTGCAGAATCAAGATCGCGCATTGCCTGGCGGCCACTAAGCCAGAGCCAGCCGGCCGCTAATTCTTGGGCTGAAGTTGGCTCGAGCATGGCGTAGGTACGAGGGGCACGGAAAGTAAGGGCAGCGGCGGCTGCTTCATCGCCTTTAGTCAAGAAGAATGAGGGAATCAATTCGTCGCCAGTCATTTCATAAATTGGACTCGATTGACAAAGTTTATCGGTGGCGCGCTCTACCAATGAATCATAGAGCGACGGCTCAAACGACTGGTGATGACGCGGGTTCTCAATGTCTATCCCGTAAGACATCCATTTGCGCACTTCATCTTTGCTAAGAAATCCGCCTTGCTCTGAGCGCCGAGGAAACTCACCTTCGTTCAAACCAGCCACAATAATTACTTTGAATCTGCGGTTTGGTACCAAATCAGCACTACAAACAGTGATAGCTTCGCGACTGACTTTCGGTCTTCTAAAATTGGCATTCTCTAAGGCCCGCTCTAAGCGCTTGAAGAAAGCCGGATAGCTAGACATCTGTGGACCATAGGCATGAGCAAGAAGGGTCTCTTCTAAGACCAAATTAGCCAATACCCGCCGAAACTCGAACAAGGCTTGATGTTCTTCCCAGCTCACTAGTGGATTGGAAAACTCTTCATCGTTTGGCAAAATTAATAAGTCATCAATGAGATCTTCGACAAAGCTAACATGCTCAGTCAAAGTTTTTTCATAGCCGCTAGCGTGAATACCGGGCAAAGAAAGTCGCTCAATTAATTTACCGAGTTTTAGGGCCCAATGCCAATCAGCGGCTCCTTTTACAGTAAGAGTTGAAAGTGATTGATCATCAATTTCTTCAATTTCGCTGCTACTCAAATCGAGAAAAGTCTTGTTGAAAAACGGACTAGACAATGTCCGCACCACATCTTGCCTAGCAAAATCAGAAACAGGAAGATGTAGTAAGCGACTCAAATACTTAACTAACGGCAAGCTACCAAGCTCTAAGGGCTCATCTAGAAAATAATCAATCTGCGCCCTTTCAAAGGCCGCTCGAATAGCAGTCATATAAGGCTTGACAGAACGTGCCACCACAACAATTTGATCGGCAGAATAACCTTGAAGCAAACACTTCTTGGCTTCGCGAGCGACTTCTTCCATTTCCATTAAGCGATCAAGCGCTCTAAAATTAATGGCTTGCGGACTAGCAGGAACAGAGGCAGCTTTCACCGTTTCATTGAGAACGGGAGCAAATGCCTCTTTTAACTCGCGTAATGACTTATCTTTCCATGAATAATTTTGCCATGAATAATTTGGTGGTGCTACATAATCAAAGGCAATTATGGTGCGCTCTGATTGCTTAGCAATAGAGCTTAGAACTTGCAGCTGAAGCCGATTAAAGCGGTCGAAGCCATCAACAGCCAAGAGTCCAATTGACAATACATCAGGGTCAAGATTATTTAAAATCTCGCGCGTTTTATAGGCCAGTTTGCGCTCATCAAAAACACTGAGGCTTTCAAGCTCTTGCCAATAGGCCTCATAAACGCGCCCTAGCTCCATATAGCGAGCGTCACTGGCAGCCATTTTCGACAACTGGCTAATAACTTCTGAGGGCGAAAAACCAGCCCGCTCTAGCTCATCTATAAGCTCAAGCATATGGGCATGGGTGCCAGCAAAGTCAGCAATAGAACTGAGCCCAGTTAAGCGCCCGGCTGCTTTCACTTTTTCAATAGCCTTAACTAAAATGGCCGGGCGAATACTATCAGGAATCAAACGAAAGCCACAGCCAGTCTGACGCAATACTTGATGGCACAAATCATAGAATGGCAGAATCTTGAGGCCCACAAGGCCAGCCGCCTTAGCAGTAGTAGCAGGCTGGGACACAACCAACTGCTCCAACTTCTCGACTAAACGCTCTTCCACCAGACGCTTATAGCGGTGGGAAGGCACTGTGATGATTGCCTGCTTGCCACTAAGCAGACTTTGACGGCAATATTCAGCCACCTGGTCAAGCAACCAGATAGACTTGCCCGAGCGATACGGCCCTGTGATTAGCTCTATGCTTCTTTCTGGCATATCTGCTCTTCTATTTATTTGTCGACCAAAAATTGTGCCCGTTGAGATTCGAACTCAAGGCCTTCGGCTTCGGAGACCGACGCTCTATCCAGCTGAGCTACGGGCACGTGGCTCTAATTCTAGCATCCTTGGAAGATTAGCTGAGACGACGGACACTTGACAAAGGGCTTCTTTGCTTGAGCCATTGCGCAACCTTCTGACCAATATCTCAGCTAAACCTTTTGTAGCAAAGCATCCATAAAAGTTGGTCCTACATATTTAAATGACTGAGGTACAACAAAATCGTCTTCAATGTCCGAAGGCTTTAACTGGTTGTCAAACCGAACGGTTTTTGCAGGATCTATAGCAATGGCATAAGCAATATCCACACCAGTGAAGTAGTCTAGATATTCTTGCCGCGTAATGCCCGCACACTGTTTAGTCTTACTCCAGACCGAATTGACGGAACCGCGCTCAACCGAAGTCACGGCGACAATGCCCAATATGCGCTTACGTGGCGAACTCGCATATACGACTATATGCGTTACCTCAGGGCTCATTGGGCGTCTTCGAAACTCAAATAGTTTGGTGCCGTCCATCAGTCGCTCAGCATAGACTGGTTTAATTGGGAGAAATGCTATCTTCAAATTGTCCTTGCTTTGCGATGAAAAGAAATTGCTCATGGCTGATCTTCCTAATAGTCTGGATTGGCCCTTTTATGCCCAAGCTCTCTAAATAGTTCATTGTTACCACGCTTGGCAAATGACCCTGCAGGCGAAAGAGCATTGTTAAGCAACCGGTCGCACATATCTTTTCTATTTCTTCCCGCACATAGACAGTACGTTTTAAAACCCTCTCCAAAATCATATCAGCATCGACCAGTCTTTCTACAGATTCTACGATACCAATTGTGGTGCATGACTGAAAATCCTCAGATCTATAAAACAAAAGCACATCGCCAGATTTAATTGTTCCAAGATTAGCCTTACACAAATAGGCTAGCTTTATTGCATTACCTGGCGTCGGCCCTGCAAACGGAAGCTTTAGTTGCCGGCTACTTGCTTCCGGAAATAGCTGAGCATGGAAAGCTGGCTGAATAGGCACCAAGAACTTTCCGATTTCAGCGCCGGCCTTAAAGTGAGGAGAATAGCGAACATGATATTGAATCGGATCAAGATTCGACTCAGGCGAGACTAGAGGCTGGTCTTTGACAAATACATCGTCACTATTCATATCCACGCCAACCGCTTCGAAGCCAAAATCGCAAAGCATATCGATCAGCTCGACGTGCTTAGATTTGACCGTTACGTATATCTTCTCGTATTTATTTTGAGTTGCATGCTTAAAGGCAGCTTTCAGAAGCAATTCCCCTATTTTTTGGCCTCCTACATTACGCTCCACCTTAAAAGTACACAACTTTAGGATGCGTCCAGTCAATCGACAATCCGCAGTAACTTGCGGATCAATTTCCTCCTTGTAAATGCAAATAGCTCCGAGCTTTTCCTCGAAATCACGAGCTATCCACCCGCGCCTCCCAGCTTGACACGCATCAATAAACCACTTGTCGAACTTCGGATAGTCGGAGCGAAGACTATCGAATAACTTATCCTGAAGTTCATCCCTTACTTGATGAAGTTGAATTGGTTCAAGATTTGGAAGTTTAACTATCCGCTTTTCAAACACCGCACTGAACAGCGAAAGCGCTTGCTCTGCTGTTAATACGCGATCGCCTAGTTTCAGCACGCGAGCTCTTGTATGCAATCCACGATCTTCGGTAATCAGAAAATGCACGGCGTCTTTGAGGAGTGCAGTCAATATTGTGCAATCAATTAAATCATTGACACCGTTGATACCAACGCCAACAGCTTTCAAATACTCAACGTCAACAGGGGGCGGAGCCTCCAACAAACTGTATTTACGCAGCTTCGATAATGAAATACTTTTCCGAGCTTCATCCTTATCATTCTCAATGTCATCCAACGAAGCCGGATGAACAAGCACGCAAACTCCGTTCAGCTGCAACAGCGCGAGCAACTGCGAGTAGCAATCCGAGACAGGAGCATTGCCTTCCAAGGAGATTACGATATTTGTATCAATAATTATGCGTGTAGCCATTCAAAAAATTCTCGCTGACACGAAGACAAGCCTGCGACCGCGAGGAACGCAAAGGTCCAGAATTACACGCCAGAACCAAAAGACTTACAGCGCCAAACAAATAACAAGCATCATTATTCGATTATAGGGATAAGGCTACAAAGCACAAGTGCATCCATAATTTATTGACAAATCTAACCTGTCGCCAGCTGTTCCAGCACTATTAACAGTGCAACCCTGCAGATCGACGATCGTCTTTATTGAATAACTACCTTAGTTCGCCCGCACCATCTCTTCTAGAGCATTCATGTTGTGAATAGTGACGCGCTTCGATTCGATATCAATCCAATGACTATCTTTGAAGCGGTTGAGAATCTGGGTGACAGTCACTCTTGAAGAGCCAACCATGTCAGCGATTTCTTGGTGAGTTAGAGGAAATTCTACGCGCACGCCATGGGGAGTAACTTTGCCATGGGTGTCAGCCAGCGTAAGCAGCAAGCGAGCGACGCGACTAGGAACTTGACGAAACACTAAATCTTCGATGCGAGCATTGGCCTGTTTAAGACGGTCGCCAATGATGCCAATAAAGCGCAAACCAAATTCAGGGTTTTCCCGCACAAAACTAAGGAACGACTCGCGGCTAATTTGATAAATTCTTGAGTCTTCAAGAGTTTCAGCATAACTATCGTGCTCGGCATTTTCCCAAGCGGCTTCACCAATCATGTCGCCTGGTCCAAGTAGCGCCAAAATAACGGTTTTGCCTTCAGTGGAAAGCCTGGTCACCCGCACACGACCCTTCTCTATAAAGTAGATAGCGTCGCAAGGGCCCCCAGGAGAAAAAATAGTATGGTGTTTGGGCAGCTCAAGCTCTTCAAGAATGCCCAGCAGTCGGCCCAGCTCTACCGGGTTGAAAGCTTCGAAGATCTCGCTGTGCCTTAAGCTGAACAGCCTTTGAGCACTTTTCATGAAGACCTCCTTGAATCAACCAGAAATAGTAAAAATAGACCCTGAACTTCGCAAATGCCTTCAAACAGTGCGCCCATGGGGCGTTGAAAGAAATACAAATATTTCTCGGCTCAAATTGAACTAAGCCGGGGAAATAAACGTTATCTGTATTACCCCTCTAAACAAATATTGTTGGGTAACAACCTTTTTATACCCCCACCCCCTCTTTTCTAACTTGAATAGAGGGAAGGGGCTAAGAAGGACCGGAAACACATCGAGTACATACAGCCCATTCGACCAATCGCATATACACCAGATGGCGTGCGGCTTTTGCTTACTTTTTATCTGAAAGAGCAAGCAAAACCGCTATAATTTGCGAGGTGTAGACAAGGTGCGCTAGAACAGATTTTGGTCTGTACAGCCTTGTTTTTCCCAGTTAATCGCTCTGCTGTTCTGTTGCCCGCGGTTGTCAGCTTTGCTTTTTTATCTATTTTTAGTTTATAGAGTCGAGGAGATTTAATATGGCGATAGTGACCAAAGAGAAAGCCGTGGATAAACAGGAAAAGGCCCCAATCGAGAAAGTAGCCCGTGTCAAAGACACTTCAAGCACTGAGGACAAAAGCAAAAGCCATGCGCCATCAGCAGAGCGCCTCAAAGCTCTAGGTGCTGCCCTTGATTCAATCAAGAAGCAATATGGCGACGGCTCAATCATGAAGTTGGGCGATTCACGCAACAACCAAATTGAAGCTGTGCCAACCGGCGCCATTACCTTAGACGTAGCTCTAGGGGTGGGCGGTCTACCAAGAGGCAGAATCATTGAAATATATGGTCCTGAATCATCGGGTAAGACCACATTGGCTCAGCACGTAGCCGCTGAAGTACAAAAACTTGGTGGCATTGCCGCCATTGTTGACGCTGAACACGCCATGGACCCAGAGTACGCTCGTGCCCTAGGCGTGAACGTAGATGAGCTTTTAATCTCGCAACCAGATACTGGTGAACAAGCCCTCGAAATCACAGAGCAACTAGTGCGCTCTGGTGCAGTTGACCTAATCATCGTTGACTCAGTGGCAGCTCTTGTACCGAAAGCTGAAATTGAAGGCGAAATGGGTGACAGCTTACCTGGCCTGCAAGCCAGACTGATGAGCCAAGCTCTGCGTAAGTTGACAGCGATTGTCTCCAAGACCCACACATCAATCATCTTCATCAACCAACTTCGTCAAAAAATTGGTGTGATGTACGGCAACCCTGAAACAACCACCGGCGGAAACGCGCTCAAGTTCTATGCCTCCATCAGACTTGATATCAGAAAAATCGAGACCCTGAAAAAAGATGGCGTTGAAATTGGCAACCGCGTCAAAGTCAAAGTAGTCAAAAACAAGTGCGCTCCTCCTTTCCGCATTGCCGAATTCGACATCATCTACGGAAAAGGCATCAACACCGCTGGTTGCTTGCTCGACGTAGCTGCTGAACACGATATCGTCAAGAAATCAGGTACTTGGTTCAGCTACAAAGAAGAGAGAATTGGTCAAGGTCGCGAACAGGCCAAGACCTTCCTCGAAGCTCATCCTGAAATGCTCAAAGAAATTGAAGTACGCGTAAAGGCGCAAATAGCTTCAGGCGCAGTGCCAGTCAAAGAGCCAAAAGAAAAAGACAAGAAAGACAGCTAGTCATTCTCTCCCAATACAGAAGCAGGCTGATATAAAGAAAGGATGGAGTGCAAGATAATTGACTCCATCCTTTTTTAGAGGACAAAGCCACGGCCGCAAAGAATACTAGCGCCAAGCCCAAAGCGAAGCAGAAGAAGACTAAAGCAAAGCCCCAGGCAACCAAGCCTGAAGCAAAATCTAAATTGCTCAATTTAGCTTGGCCGCAATTTAAATTTGCCCCAAGGCAGTGGCTGATTGCCTTGGCTTGTGGTGGCATAGCCGGCTTAGCCGCACCAGGCTTTGACCAATGGTATTTAGCATGGTTTGCCTTTGCACCACTGTTCTTGCTCATCTATGCCAATAATTCTTACATCAAGCAAATTATGCTAGCTGGCGCCTTTGGCCTAGCTTACAACTTGGTGTATTTGCATTGGTATCTCAACTTAGCCCCTCTTGACTGGCTCGGCTTCACTGGAGCGTTCGGCTATCTTTTAGCGATGCTTGCCTGGCTAAGCGTATCCATACACCAAGCACTAGCTTTTCTCTTATTTGCGGCAATAGTTAGCCGCCTACCGCTTTCAGGTTCGTTCACGGCTAAGCGTGGTCCTAAAAAAGTATGGCTCGTGCCGGCCCTCGTGGTGCTGCCAGTCGCCTGGGTTCTGATCGTCAACAAGCTTGGCAATATGCCTGACTTGATGGGTGTGCCCTGGACAATGTTGGAATACACACAATACAAGCAACCGGCCATTCTGCAATCAGCGTCAGTGATTGGTGGAGTGGGAATTTGCGCCCTAATCATTGCCGTCAATGTCACTATCGCCTCTTTCTTTGCTACTTTCATTGGTGGTGGCACTAAGCAATTTAAGCGCCTAGCAGCCGAAAATAGAGAAACCGCTTTCTATCACTGCCTTGGTATGGCACTGGTGATGGTGGCAGTATATTGTCTGGGCTGGCAACAGCAAGGCCAAGTTAAGACGAGCGCGATGATTGATACGACCTTGGTCCAAGGCGGTATTAACATCGACATGCAAAAAACAGTGCATCGCTTTACCATCGAAGACCTAGTAGATAACTACGACAAATTACTAGCCAACAGTCACGATTCACTAGTGGTTTTGCCCGAAGGCGCATTGCCCACTTATTTGCGCGAGCAGCCAGGTGTAACCAATTGGCTCAAGCACAAAGCCTACGAGAAGCACTTAGACATTATTGTTGGTTCAATGGATCGCAGCGCTGCCAATCGCCCGTTCAACGCCGCCTACGGCATCACCAGTAGTGGCACGCTTTTGCCAGAGGTTTATCACAAGAGATTTCTTGTACCAATTGGAGAATATACCCCTCTACTCGTCAACTATCTACCAGAATGGATCAAGCGCTGGACCAACACCCCTGCTGGCGGCGGCTTTGCTGCGGGAAAAGAGCCAGTCTTGTTAGACATGCCTAGAGGCAAAGTTGCCCCTCTTATTTGCTTTGAATCGATATCGCCCGAAGTGACCGCAGCCAGCTGTAGGGCTGGTGGCCAATTACTTGTAAATATTTCAGACTTGGCCTGGTTTCACAAATCAGACTGCGGGCAGCAAATGTTGGCCTTTGCAGTGCTGAGAGCAATTGAGAATCGTCGATATTTTATCTTTGCGGCCAACACCGGACCATCTGCCATAATTGATCCGACGGGGAAAATAGCTGACTACTCAGCACAGGCTGAAAAATCAAATTCAATACTGAACGGCAAAATAGGGCTCAACTCGCAACCGACAGTTTTTGCATCTTGGTACAGATAAATACAGGTAAACAGGTACAGAGCTTTCTTGGACAATACATGACAAATTTTTCGAAGTTCACTTTTGCCAAACGAGCGAGTATCCACAGGGTTGCCCTCTCAGGCTCAGCCCCAAACCTAGCAATATTCTGTGCTTTGATAGTCAGCCTGTCGCCCGCCTTGGCCACCGAACCTTTTAGCGGAGCAACTATTGGCAACCAGATTAAAGAGAGCTGGGCGAAACAAAGTGCCTCTAAAGATTCCAAAACAAAGTTAGCAAAAGCCACAGTTGAGACCACAATCAAGGCACCAAAAGAATTTGTCTGGAATGCTTTGACAGACTTTAGCCGCTACCCTCGCATCTTTCCCAAGGTCAAATCTTGCCAAGTGCTAAAGAGGGAAGGCCAACTGGTCTACATTGAAAGCTTCCTCAAGCCGCAATTGTTTGTCAACGAACAATGCCAGCACACAATCAACGACTTACAAAATAAGCCCGACTGCTTACGCTGGAAAATGGTCGACGGTACATTCAAAGCTGTCGAAGGTGAGTGGCAGCTAAAATCTGTCAATTCTGGTCGCCACTGTCAGGTCAAGTACACCCTAGAAGTAGACCCGGGGCCAGCCATTCCACGGCCAATTGCGAACATGGCCCTAAAAATGACCCAAAAAGAAATTGTTGGAAATTTCAAACAAGTGGTAGAGAAAGACATGCAGACAGCCGATTCAGGCCGCCGAGCTTCAACTTCTGCAGTGCTTGAGCCCGAGAGCTAAATCTAAAAAAGCTGCCGATTTCTATTTGCTGTACTTTGTAGCAGCAGTAACTTCGACAGTAACCATGGTCTTACCGCTCTGGTTATCGACACTCTTGATGGTTCCCATGGCAACTTCACCCCAGGCAGTCGAGTGCGGCGTCATGCCTTCGCCCTGTTGCATCACCTTAACGTATTCGTTGTTCTCGTTTTTGCGATTAAGCGAGCCTTCCACTTCAATCACTAGACTAGTTAAGCCGGCCACAGTCTTAGGCTTGCCGGACAGACGACCCTTGGCAATCTCTTCCCAGCGCTGATTAGTGGTATTTGTGCCAATTCCCCACTCAAGAATCTGAACAGGTTTGCTCAGTCTAATCATGACCTTTTCCTCTGACTTCCATCGACAGCCTTACTGCAAAAACGTTATCACATTTACAGCAGAGTCTCCCAAGTAAGCATCTAAGCTAGGGCATTTCTCTAGCGTTTCTTCAAACTTTCAACGATGTCAGGAAGATAATCTTCCAAACACTTTCCCTCTAGACCAAAAAGCTCGTGAGCCTCTTTAGAACTGCTATGAGAATCGGTGATCAGAATCTGCGCCAATTCAAGCGTAATTGTATTTTTCGGCAAGACCTTTGTAGCCATTTCAAAAGCCTTGCCTGATAGCTGGCTCGGAATGGTCATAGTCGTGCCTGAAAGGCCAAACTCAAAACGAATACTCTCAAGCATTTCAACCAACGAATATTCTTTGGGACCAGCGATTTCTATCACTCGACCAGTCGATTCTTTCATATAGATACAGTCAACAACACAGCGAGCGACTTCATCGACGTGCACAGGCATCAGAATGTTTAGACCGCTGCCAACAACCGGCAAACAGGGCTTAAAAGTCACCAGAGGCTTGATCATTTCAACATAAGGAAAACGCGCGCCGAACATGTATGAAGGCCGCAGAATAGTCCAATAAAGCTTAGAATTGCGAACGATTTCATCACCAGTAAATTTACTGCTCAAGTATTCACTGCCTGACTCTTCGCGCGCGCCCAGGCAGCTCACTTGGACAAATCGTTGTATGCCGTTTTGTTCAGCCAAGACTGTCAGCTTCTCAACCAATTCGACATTGAGATACTCATAAGAGCTAGCTCTTGAACCATCGCTATTTAATCTAAAGCTACCGGAAATATTGATAATGGCGTCGACGCCGTCGAGAGCACGCAACAGCACATCATCATTTTCAAGAGAGCCAACCACAACCTCAATACCGCGCTTGCGATACTGCGAAAGATTAGACCCCTTCCAATCGCCGGCTCCACGGGTGAGCAAGCGAATAGGTAGCTGCCGAGCCATCATCAGCTCGACAACGGGTTCGCCGAGGAAGCCAGTTCCACCAATCAGCAGCAGCAAGTATTTATTCCTTTAGAACCTGACACCAAAACCGCTGCCACCAAATCTAATACCACTACCACCAATTCCGTAACCACCACCAGCCGGATATCCGTAGGGGCTGAAGCCATTATTAAACGAGCTATAGCCTCCCATTGGAACACCAACAGGCACACCCAATCCCATACCCATGCCCGCTGGATAACCAAACCCTGTACCCATAGGCAGGCCACCAAGGCCGGTGCCATAGCCACCATAAGCACTATTTCCATAAGTACCAGTACCATAAGCACCAGCAGGATAGCCGGCAGAGCGACCAACAACCTGACCGGTTGTAGGGTTGATCAAATTGCCAGACATCGAATCTATCAAGAAACCAGTGCTGGGGTCGCGCACCATAGCTGCCGAACCAGGTACACCGTAGCTCGTACCGTAGCTAGCCCCGTAACTAGCAGGATAGCCGCCATAGGCACCGTAGCTGCCGTAACCACCACCGAGCATGTTACCAATCGAATTTATAATTTTACCAAGACCGCCGCTACCGCGAACTTGGCTTTGGCTAGTCATGCCGCTGCCCATGTTACTCATTGAGCCTAGCGACGACATACTGGTGCCCATGTCTAGATCGTCATCAAAATCATCACGACGAGAACGATTAGCCCGAGCTGTTTTTGCAGGAGCCGAAGCAATCGGAACTTTCTCTACTAGTTTTGCCACACGCTCCGGCAGACTCAAAGAAGCAGCTGACTCAGCCTTATTGGGGAATACAGTTTCTTCTAAACGGCCCACTCTCTCAATCAAAGGATCGGAAGCGAAGGTTTTACCAAGTACGGCATTTTCGAGAGCTGTAACCTTACTGCTCAGACCAATGGCACCACCAGGAACAGCAGCTGGTGAATCTCCGGAATCAGAGGCAAACCGGTCACTAGCAGCAGCCCGACTCGTAGCAGCGGCGGCCGCTCCAGGCTGAGACCTGGCAGTGGAGCCAGTAGAAGCGGCGCGGCGGGGAGCAACTGGGGGCAAATCATCATCCTCATCATCAAGAGCCCGACCAGCACTGCGAGGCGATCCAATCGAGCCCATACCATAACCGCCAGAGGCGCGGTTAGAGCCAGAACTACTGCCAACTGAGCTGCCGCCCATACCGTAACCGCCAGAGGCAGCTGCTCCTGATGCCCTGCTGCCAAAGGCGTTTTGCATGTCTTTGCGCAAGTCGCGACCACTAAAGGAACGCCCATCTTCGCCATCACTGCGCGCCACTGGCTGACGCGAAGCTTGCTTAGGCGCTGGAAAATTTATATCGTCATCTTCTTCATCAAGCCAATCGGTGCCAGGTGGTGCTTGTTTTGCAACATCAACTCGAGTTTTGTCTTTTAGAGCATCAACTCGTTCGCTCAAGTCGGTAAATTTAGATGGCTTACCAAAGACTTTAGTCTCAAGACGATTCAAGCGATCAGCCACCGGGTCAGTTGCGTAGTCACGCTTAAAGATGCTCTGTTCAAGGGCGGTCACAGCCGGATACTTACTCTCGCCACTCAAGACCTGGCCGCCGGGTTTATTGCTCTGACTGCGCTCTTCACTTAAATCTAGATCGCTATCGCTGTTGTTCACGGGTCTAGTGGCCGGCTTAGTGCCGCGCCCAGAAGAAGAGGAAGATGATGAAGAAGAGGAAGATGCCGCAGCATCGCCCTTATCGCTATCATCAGCGGCCACAGCCCCAAGATTCGGTACTGTATCAGCCAGATTTTTCAGGCGCTGCTCACTAGCGCCGCTTCTGGCTTCACCAAAAATCATCTTTTCTAGCCGTTCTAGCCGAACAGCCTCTTCGTCTTTCGGATAAGTATGTTTGAAAAACTTCACCTCGAGCTGACTGAGGCGAACATCAGAGCCAACTGAAGCCATTGCCGGACAGCCCAAACTTAGCCCACCCAAACCCAAGTCTAGTGGCAGAGAGAGCGCCATTGCCAATGACAGCCCGGCAAAGAAGCGAGCCAACCTAAGCCTTTCTAATCTAGTCCCTGCTAAGCCCAACGAGACTAAGCTCAATCTAACTGAGCCTAAAGGGCGACTGAGCAAGCCTGTATCTAATTTGGCACCGATATTAGTAACGTCCATTAGTAACGTCCATTGCTCTCGTTGTAACCGTCATTTGACCTAGAACTAAGGTCTGGCTCTCGGAAGCGCCCGTCTAAGTCTCAGTCATCCGAGTAGAGTGATCTTACCATGCTTTCCAAGACCCAGCGCCACTTTCAACCCTTGCCGTGCCGTTCTTCGGCCTTGTCAAGAAAATCAACGGCGCCGACAAGTAAATTAGGACGACCGGTGCTGTAGCGTTGTTCCCCGCCCCTTGAAATGCCAGAATAGCAGCAACCTTAGAAGCCTGCCATTACTGCCAGAATTTTCAAGGCCGATAGCGTTTCGTGAGCTTTCTTCGCTATTCTGTAACCTACCAATAATTACAGAGAAAGAGGCCTCATGCCAGCCAGTCAAAAACTTTCAATCTCCTCAGAGAAACTTGCCCTCGACGGTTACAATCTCTCAATTGAAGACGTAGAAACCATTGCCAACAAGCATGGCACAGTTGAGCTATCAGCTAAAGCTCTTGAGCAATTGCAAAAGTCGCGGGAAATTGTTGAAGGTTATCTACAAAGAGGAGATGTGGTCTACGGAATCACAACCGGCTTTGGCAAATTCAAAGACATCTATATTGCACCAGAGCAAACAGAGCAACTGCAACGCAATTTTCTCTTTTCGCATGCCTGCGGTATGGGCGAACTTTTTGACAGCGGCACCGTAAGAGCAATTACACTGCTACGCGCTAACGCGCTAGCCAAGGGCTTCTCAGGCATCCGGCCTGAAGTCGTAAATCTACTTGTAGCCCTATTAAATAATGACATTCATCCAATCATTCCTCAGCAAGGTTCAGTTGGTGCCAGCGGCGATTTAGCCCCACTTTCTCACCTTGCTCTGGTACTAATTGGCGAAGGAAGTGCCGAATATAAAGGCAAAGTCTTAAGCGGCAAAGAAGCACTGGCCGCCGCTGGGCTCAAGCCAGTTGTTCTAAAGGCTAAAGAAGGTCTAGCCCTTACCAATGGCACCCAGGTGATGAGTGCCCTCGGCTGCCTGGTTCTAAGCGAAGCAGATCGTTTAGCAAAAATGGCAGACATTATTGGAGCCATGAGCCTGGAAGCCCAACTAGGCTCGCAAAAAGCATTTCTCGCGCCAGTGCACGAAGTTAGACCCCACCCAGGACAAAAAGCTTCAGCGAGCAATTTACTCAAGTTACTGGCCGATAGCGAGCTAATGGAAAGTCACAAAGACTGCCCGATGGTACAAGATGCCTACTCACTACGTTGCATGCCACAAGTGCACGGGGCATCAAGACAAGCTTTTAAGCACGCTCGCGAAGTGCTGGCAATCGAAATAAATTCAGCCACAGACAACCCACTGGTCTTTCCTGACCAAGTTATTTCAGGTGGCAACTTCCATGGGCAACCACTAGCCCTGGTGCTTGATTATGTAGGTATTGCCCTGGCTGAGCTGGCAAATATTTCAGAGAGACGCACAGAGCGACTGGTCAATCCGGCTCTATCAAATGGCCTGCCTGCCTTTCTTACAAGAAATGGCGGCTTAAACTCAGGCTATATGATTGCCCAATACACAGCAGCAGCAATTGTCTCTGAAAACAAAGTATTGGCCCATCCAGCCTCCGTGGATTCTATTCCCACCTCAGCCAACCAAGAAGATCATGTATCAATGGGTACAATCTCTGCTCGCAAGGCCAGAACAATCATGCACAATCTCCGTCGAGTGCTGGCTATTGAGCTACTCTGTGCCGCCCAGGGGCTTGATTTACGCTGCGGTGTAATCGACGCGGTACCTGATATTGGCCACGTCAACAAAGGAGCGGGGAAATTCACTCCGGGATCTGATACCGAACACGGTATGAAAGCCGGCCGCGGCGTGGAAGCGGCTTACCGTTTTGTCCGCAGCATCATTCCTTTTCTTGAAGAAGATCGAGAAATGCATTTAGATATGGCTCGCGCTGAAGAAATCATTGCCTCTGGCGAGCTGCTAACAGTGGTTGAAAAGACCATTGGCATGCTCGAATAATTGCCTTAACTGATAAGCTCAACTAATCAGGTTGCCATAAACTCACTAGATATACGAGTCAAATCGAATGGCGTGTCGCTGGCTGAAAAGTGAGTGGTAGCCAATTCGGGCTTATCAACCAATTGACCACGGGCCTCGACGTGCAACAGTAGTAGATCGTATAGCGTCGGCTTATTCAACTCTACTAGAGATTTGAGCGAGAGCTGAATGCCATAAAGATTGCCAGCGACGTTGTTGTACCAATTAGGATTGCGAGTCAAAGCAATATCGACCCAAATAACTTGGCGCTCTACTAAATCAAAAATAGCTGGAATAGAAACTTTAGTGTTACCACTAACGTCTAATTTGTCTTGCACGCACTTAGGCTCAAAGACTTCGCCAGACTGTGGCTTATCTCGGGCCATCCAGCCAGCGAAGCACTCAGGCAAGTCACAAAATGGTTGATCTGTATAACTCAATAGCGACATCACCACATAGCGACCGTGATGCTTCAATACTTTATCAATAGCAATATCTATGAATTCGCTAGCACCTTCAGGAGCATCAACAATATCACCACTGTGGCAGCCACCAAAGTTTTTCAAATTATAATAAGTAAGGGCATCGATAAAAGCAAAGTTTTCATCAAACACCGCTGCAGACAAGTCAATATCTGTGCGGTAAAGTCCGTTCTTCCACCAGGTAAAAAAGCGCAGAACATTGGTATCAGGCAGAGCCATCCTGCTGCCCCTTGAGGTTGTTCGAAGAGCCTTAGAAGCAGATCTTTGGGCAAAGGGCACCATAAAATTCTTCAGTTCAGAGTCAATCATACAATCGCCCAATGGTGGCAATTGAGCGAACCGCTCTAGCAGAGCTTTGCGACAAAGACCTGCTGCTAGCTCGCAGACAAGTGGTGGCAAATCAGGCAAATGATCAGCTATAGCTTGCGCCTTTGCCAATTGTGACTTAGGAAAAAAGACACGCAGTGAGCGCTTCTGCGATCTATTTTTGAAGTGATGCAAAACTTGCACCAGCACTGGTGTAGAAACCTTGTTCACTACTTTGCCAAAGTCGAAGGCAACATCTTCTTGACGGCTACCAGCAATACGCAGCACATGGTCTAGCCGGCGAGCAAAATCACCAGGCCTTGTTTTCAACATCTCCACAACGCCATCAACATCAGCCAACTCTAACGCCTTCTCTAGGCGACTGTTGAAAGTATTGGATGGCAGGCCGTTTCTCAAGACATTAAAAGCAGCAAAAGAGCGCGGAAATTTATCTTTGAATTCACCTGGGTGCAGTTTCTCTCCAAGGCGAATCCAACGATCTTTCCACCTGAGCATATCTTCAACCGAATTAGACTGACTCTCAAGCAAGTTCAATAATAAGCGGCGCACACTGCGCTTAAAAGTCTTGAACTTGACTGGCTCTGCCAGAGATAGATCACCGCCACTCAAAGCCACAGCCAGACGCAAGACATCAGTACTAGTATCGCAATACTTGAGAGCCAACTTAGCGGTTTCAGCACCAAATTCGGTGCGCACAGCTAGCTGAGCTAATATGTATGCCTTGTTCTCGCGGTGAGCAATTTGAGCTGGCAAAAAGCGCTCTATATCACCATCGAAGAAATCAATATAGGCAACAATATCTTCCTTGTCTACAGCAGAAGTAGAGCTGTTGGCTGAGAGCAGCTGTTTAAACTTTAACTCAAAGTCTTCAAATGTCGAAAGCTCTAAAGGTAGTAGCTCCGGGGTTTCAATCAGAGGGGCGCGCTGCGGCACTGGAATCAGACCAAATAACTTTTTCTGCTTGCCCGGCATGTATTTGCCCGAACTAAAGTAGTGCAACATAGCATTGAGATAGAGTTCAGCCTCACTCGTCTCCATCACTTGCCTAGGAAAATCTGGATACATCGGTGTCAAATTCTGATGAGCACCTTTCTCTTTAGCTAAGCAGTTAAACAGCAGTGTCTTTAAATCACTGAGCTCACTTAAGCTAAGATATTTGCAGGCCTCGATCAAAGCCCCCGACATACAGAACCCCAGAGCCTCAATAGTCTTCACTACGGTGGCGACATAATGACTAGGCAGAATCTCATTAGACGAAGCCTGATTAAGTACGACCTTTTTACAACGTCGCAGAAAAATCTTGTTGGCTATGGCAAGTTTTTGCGACGAATATGCTTGCACAATGGCCTCGCAAAATAATATGCACGAGAAGGTGCCGCAGAAAGCGAAGACTCTAAATTACCAGTTTAGAAGGAAGAACCTTCATAGCCGCGGCATTTAGTTGTATGCCCGCTGTCCTATACGATCAAACTAGAGATGCTCAAACTAGAGACAATCAAGCCAGTTATCTATTTGGGCAAACTCACTTTTCCAGTGCCAGCGCATATGGGACAGGGGCCTTTATTAATCGGCCGACCGTTTACGTACTCAATTACTTCGCCCATGTGGTCATTACTCCAATATTCGGAGCCGCCTTTGCCAGCCGGGTCTAAATAGGGGAAAACCATCCAAACCAGACGATCAGGCTTACCAGGCACAGCCATTTTGCGCCAGCCCGGCGTGGTCGGCTTAAGGCAACTACCGGGGCAAACCCCTCTCATATAACTGTTCAAGGTCGCGGCAAGCCTTTGAGCACGATTCTTAACTGATATCAACTTGCCGGTTTCACTGACCTTCCTATATTGGTCGAGGGCTTTTTGATATTGATGCATTTCATAGAAACAGTAGCCCAAAAGAATGCCAGCTTCGCCGTCATCTGCTTGGGAGTTTGCAGCAACAGTTAGGCTAGCAGCAGCGGCCTGATACTTCTTCTCTTGAAAGAGTTTGGTACCTTTTTGATAAGAAGTTTCGAAAGCATCTTTTGCTACATCTTTAACAGGAGCTTGATCGTTAGTAAGTTCAACGGCACCCGGTTCAGCTGGCTGGGCGAACGCAAATAGAGTAGCAACGAAGAATAAGAATATCATTGAGAAAAGTGCCAGTGCACTTGATCTAAAAAAGTAGTTCAAGATATTGCCGTTGAAAATTAGGCTAAAGAAAAGGTGTCGCGGGAAGCGAAGACTCTAAATTGGAAATTTTAGAAGGAAGAACCTTCATAGCCGCGACAAGAACCCTATACCCACTTCTAATACTAGTAAATGCTTTAGTGACTATTTTTGCACAGCCATAATCTGACGTAATTCATCTCCGAGTATCTCGCGGGTCAAACGCACTTGTCTCGCCGGAAAATCGCGCAAAGTAATAGGTATAAGTTCGCCACCAGGCAACTTTTGACCACTCGCCAGATGCTGCCAAAGCATCTTATCGGGCGCACTTAATTCGGCCTCAAACAATCGCACTTGCGTATGACCCAATTTCCATTGTGACGGTACATTGCTGACGTGCAAGGCTCGCCTGGTCTGTGGCATAAGCATGCCATTAATTGAATATGCATCCGCAGGAGTCTGATCAACATGCAGCCAATCGCCGGGCTTCCATTGACCGTTTGACTCGAACTTGGGCAGCGGCCAGCGCACACTTTGCGCCCCCGGAGAAGTTCCATCACTTGCGAGAACCTTAAATGGCTTAAGCAGCGCTTCGCTTATAGGTTTGACTAAATCCTTTACAGCATGAAAATGTTCATGCAGGGCAGGAGTGATCGATTGCCCCCCAGCTCTCAATGCGGCCAGTTCTCGCGCTGAACTAACCATCATGCCGCTACTTTTCAGAAGCGATAGTGCAGCAGATTCGGCCACTGGAACAGTAGCCTCGACCGCCATCAATACTATTTTTTCTCCGGCCATTACTGCCAGCCTCTTAATATCAGTTCTATGCCGCCAGCTTAGTCGCTTCAACGACCCACTTTCGAGGCAGCGAAGTCAAATCAAGTTCCACCAAACCCGTGGGAATGTTAGTACCTGTGGTTCTCCAATTTCCTCTGCTATAGGCAGGCCATTCAGCGCGCTTATGAGCGAAGAAATGTTGCATGCCGCTGTAAGTGCCATCAGTAGGCGGATTCACCATCATTTGCAGGCCTTTGCTCTTCAAGTAGCGATCATCATGGCTGAGAAGAACACCGTGATCATAATTTGCCACTGCTGTTCTGTTATAGACAGATTCATGCTTGTTCCAAATAAAATCGATATCGTGCGGAGCCGCCTTTTTCGTAACGAAACTTCCCCCCACATGCACTTCTTTCACTCCACCAGCCCTAAGGCCATGTAGCACTTCTTCAAAATTGCCCAGCAACATTTCTCGGCGCGACCCCATACCAAACTGCGCTTTAAAATCGGCAAAGCTGAGGCGGTAGAGACCAGGCATCAAATTGCCGTCTTCAGCAAACTCAAGAGCGTTCTTGCGAGGCAAAGCCTTCATATAGAGCGCATTGCGCACTTCCACCTCTGAAAGGGGCAGACCCGTAACAGGATGAGGAATAACTTCACCACTGGCTTTGATAGCCTCGCGCTTAGCTTGCACTTGGCTGACGACCTCGCTATCTCTTGATGCCGCATCGTAAGCAGCATTGCGTAAGCGATCTGATTCAGCAAAGCGAGCCTCTTGCTCGGCACTGCGAGTGTATGTTTTTAACGAGGAACTTAGCGCTGGGCTGATCTCGCTCGCTCCAGATTGAGCAGAATTGGCAACAGAGGCAAGGTGACTCTCACTATGCATGACCGTGGCACCTTGTTTTTCAGCCGTTGCAATAAACTTAGCCGACAAGCGAGGTAGAACTCCAGACTCTTCCATAGCATGAACCATACCAGCACCGCTTCGACCTTTTGTCGCCAGCAAAAGTGCCGCCGAGCCGATAGCTGCCGCTGCCAACAGGTTTTGGTCAAAATTATCACTTTTGGAAGCAGCCATGTGCCGATATTCTGAGTTGAAATATTCCACGGGTAAATATCTATCGCAAGGGAACTAGATATTTACATGAAGGGTGACCAATGTCAGTGGTGAAAATACGTAGTGGCGAGCTAAAACTAATTATCGAGCATAAGATCTAAACGTCGTTTATAGTTATTGAGAAAATCGCGAGTAACGGAAAAGTGCTCCAGATTTTCATATTTATCTTCACGCATACTCGTTTCGTCAAAAACAAAAATCTTGCTTGAAGGATAAGCCAATAGAAAAGGGATAAGACTCAATGTCAAAGCCATCAAGTATATGAATTGAACGAATATATGGCTTGTCTTTGGAAAAGCTTCTGGTTACCACCAGTAAGCGGCCCAAAGTAAGTCGCCGTCAATTAGAATCGCCACAGGCAATTGCTTACTATCGAAATAAACATCGGCATTCACAGCAGGAGAGGCACCATTGACTTCTTTCGCTTGTTCAAATTTAGTCAATAGTTCAGCCATTTTCGCAACCGCTACTTTACTGGCAGGATCTACCTTGAGTTTTTGAAGGCTTGGACCAGCTGAGTCTATCGGCGACAAATCGAGCTTGTATCCTGGCGAACTCTCTGAATTCCAAAAGAGAAACTGTTTTTCGATGCCAGTCATTGACATCTTAGTCGGGACTGTAGACTGCATAACGGCCACCGCCCCCTGCTTAACAAGGAGTACCGATTGCAAGCCCCTGCCAACAAAAAGGGCAGCGCCAACGGGAAGAATTAGCAGCCAAAGAAATTCAACTTTGGCCATTAGCGGTAGGAGAGGCAGCAGGCAAAGAACTAGAGCGAAAACAGCCATTTTAGTAATATGGCCCTTGGCTTCAGCAAGATATCGCTGAAGTAATTTATCGAAGTCTTGAGCTGTAGTCGATATCATTTTCAAACAACCATACGAAGAAACGAGCTAGCGAGATTCAGTCTACGGTATACCCACGGTAACCATGAAGCAAACTTCAGAGTCAATACCCACAATGGTTGATGCCTTAGGTCCGGTCAAGCAAGATAATTAAAGCTGAATATTCCGCAATTTTCACAAGAATATCTATGACTGACAGAACGTCCAACATTCAGCCGAAATGCCCAATAACTCATACCCTAGATTTGATTAGCGCGAAATGGACCGTTGAGATATTGCGTGAGCTAGCTATCAAGCCAGTGCGCACCAGAGAATTTCTCACCGTTATACCAGGGCTAAGTATGAAATCGCTGCAAGAGCGACTCAAGGCGCTGTTGGCCGCCGGCATGATTACTCGAACTGTATACGAACAAAAATTGCCGAAAGTTGAACACAGCATAACCCCAAGAGGGCAACGCCTCTTTCTGGTAATGAGCGAACTAAAAGCCATTGCCTGCGAAATGAGCGCGGCAGAGCAGCAGTGTCAGTGCCCACTTGAAGGCTTTAACAAAGACGAGATGGACTGCCCCAAACGGCGCCAGCTAACACCAAGACAAATGCGCCGAGATCAGAGCTAAAAAGAATCAGTGTTAGATAGAATCAGTGTTAGTAGAGAAGACTATGTGTGCCTTTGTGACAAGCATTAAAAAAATAACGACTTAGTCACCACCGGTGCTGGTATCAACAAGCACTGTGCGTTTTCTAAGACCTGAGAAAAAGAAAGAAAATGGAAGAGACACTGGTCACCTTCTGGTAACCAGTTTTGGTCAAGCAATAGCACTGCTAGACTCGCATCCATAGACTCAATTAGTAGGTTCAAAGCGCTGATAAGTATGACAAATTTGACAAATCCAGTATTAATTCAAGGGGGCATGGGCGTCGGTGTCTCAAACTGGCGACTAGCAAAAGCAGTATCTAAAGAAGGACAACTTGGAGTGGTCTCTGGCACCATGCTCGATACCGTTTTCGCCAGACGACTCCAAGACGGAGACAAAGACGGTCACATGCAGCGCGCCTGCCAACACTTCCCCGTCAAAGAACTAGTACAGAGAGTGTGGCAACGTTACTTTCGAGAAGGTGGCAAACAAGCCAGCGAACCTTATTTAAATGTACCTATGATTGGAGTTCAGCCACCCGTTGCCTCGCTGGAGCTAATTGTCTTGGCAAATTTTGCCGAAGTCTTTCTGGCCAAAGAAGGACATCAGGGTATGGTCGGCATCAACTATCTAGAAAAGATTCAACTACCTACGCTTCCTTCTCTCTATGGGGCAATGCTAGCAGGCGTAGACTATGTCTTGATGGGCGCAGGTATTCCCAAAGCCATACCAGGCGTGCTAGATGCCCTTAGTGAACACAAAGAAGTCTCACTCAAGCTCAATATACAGAGCTCGGGCTCTAGCGAAGGTGCTAACGAAAACATCAGCTACCTCACTTTCAATCCCAGCGATGTCCTACTAGACGGCCAGACTCTCAAACGTCCAGAATTTATTGCCATTGTCTCTTCCCACACCCTAGCAGCAAATATTGCCAAAAAAGCATCAGGTAAAGTAAACGGCTTCGTCATCGAAAACCACACAGCTGGTGGCCACAACGCCCCGCCGCGAGGTGCATTGCAACTCTCCCAAGAGGGCGAGCCTATTTACACAAAACGAGACGAAGCTGACCTAGAAGAAATTAAGAAACTCGAATTGCCTTTCTGGCTCGCCGGCATGTACGGCAGCGCCGAGAAATTGCAGGAAGCCCTAGCGCTCGGTGCTACTGGTGTGCAGGTTGGCACTCCCTTTGCCTTCTGCCAAGAGTCCGGAATTACCGAAGCTATCAAAACAAGCACACTACAAAAAGTCTTAGAGCAGTCATGCACAATATTTACAGATCCATGTGCCTCAGCCTCAGGCTACCCATTTAAGATCACCAATGTCGACAATTCACTTTCAGAGCCAGCCGTCTACCAAGCAAGAGAGCGAGTCTGTGACCTAGGTTATCTGCGCTCCGGCTATAACCGTAAAGATGGCTCCATCGGCTTCCGTTGCCCCGGTGAAGCAGAAGCTGACTACGTAAAAAAGGGTGGTCTGGTAGAAGACACTGTCAATCGCAAATGTCTCTGCAATGCCCTACTGTCTAACATTGGCCTCGGCCAGACTCGCGCCAACGGCTACGAAGAGCCACCACTGGTAACAGCCGGTGATCACATTTCAGAACTGCGCCAATTTCTTAGCCCAGACGAGCTAAGCTACTCAGCAAAATCAGTGATCGAACAGATACTGGGTAATCGGCTAGCAAAAGCCTGACACTACAGGCAGTGCCAGGCGACTTCAACTTGGCAGCAAAACTGCTAAGATGCCATTCTCACAGAGCCACGAGAAGAAGCACGATCGCGCCACAGCAAAAGCGCTCGGCTAGCCGAACCTTGAATGAATTTCTCAATCCGTGTTCTCACCAAAGTGTCACGGGAAGAATCAAAAGCATCGGCAGAAACCACCAACAAAACATTTTCATCAGCGGCGCTAGTTACCTCTTTAAAAGTAGCAGAGCGGATCACGTTAACTCCAAAAGCAGACGACCAGCCCCCCATAGAAAATCGTTCTCGGTCCAATGCCACTAAAGTCGAGTCACGACTATCAAGCAAGACTTCAACAGGCACGGCTAGGAGTGCCCCAACTTGAAAAATGCTCTGAATGGTTTCTGGGCCAGCCATATCACTAGTTATAAATATCTGCATTTTCGACCATCGTTTGACCACATCACGCACAACCAACAATGGACAAGGGCAGAGTTTGGCCACTTCTTCAAACAATATTTTACTGCGCAGGTTAGAACCTCTTGCATGAAAACCAAGAAGCACCAAATCATAGTCAATTGCCCGTTTAGTGATCTCACAGGCAGGATCGCCTTCGTCGATGAAAGTCTCAAAAGCTAGAGCTTGACCGCCAGCCTGACTAGAGTATGAGAGCATCAAAGCATCAGCAATCGAACGCTGTATTTGAGTGATACGCTGTCTGGCGTCCATGTATGGCCCGCTGCCAATGAAGCCGGCCAAATCATAAGACAAGAAACGCCAGATATCGGCAGTATCGACAACATGCTGAGCGTCAACCCTTGAATTAGTTAAACTCGCCAATTGCCAGGCAAAATGAGCAGCAGAACGTGACGCTTGAGAACCGTCAATAACCAACAGATAAGACCCTGTTTTCATGAAAAAACCTCCCCAGCGTGAACACGTCGGAAGCTAAGTGTTCCCAAATAGCAAAGCGCTATTAGAGGAAGTGCAACGACACTACTTCCAGCTTGAGGGTCTGCAGGTATTTAGACATCAACAAAAAGGTGGATTAAAAAAAGTAACCACTCTTTATCGCTAACTATTAGATAGCACGCATGCTCTGCACATAAATCACTTGAGCACTATTGCCATTAGCTTCAGCATATTGCTGACTGCGAGCGGCTCTTTCACTAGCGAGGAAAGCATACATGGTGGCAGCCATTTCTTCAGGAGTGGCACCAGATTGCCTACGTCGCAATTTCTCAGAAAGAAAACTAACTAGATTTTGATTGTCATTCATTATCTTAGTATCCCTAACTATCCCTAAGTATCCTAATTTCTTGCTTTGGCACGATAAGAAGCTTTCGATTTAGGCTTGTCTTTCTTGCCTGCTGATTTCTTCTTACCCGTCTTATTTGGTTTCACTACTTTCTTTTTTGCGGTGTCGAGCTTAGATTGAGAATTTGACTTTGTTCTTGATTCACGCACTGGCACCAGTCGCTGTTCGCAGACTCTTCGCGCCCCTGCCGCTTTACTACCCGCTGCTTTTGCGGTCGTTTTTGCAGCAGCTCTCACGCGCCTACGCAGTCTTGCTTTTGCAACGCTAATCTCATCGATAATCATGTCTGTTTCAGAATCTGATAAGACTTCTGCAATCGAAAGCGGTTCAATCGCTGCCATATCTTGCTGTATAAGCTCTTGCTCTTCGGCCAAGGCTTGCATCTCGGCAAGACGACCAGAACCAATATCAATCAATACCGATTCGAGAGCGTCAATCATGAAATTGATTTGCGACTCAGTGATGATTAGCGGCGGTTCAATTCTGAAAGTACAGTTTGAGTTGAGAGTAGAAGCAACAATTACGCCCCTATGGAAAAGCTCAACCTGTACGGCTTCACGCAGATCTTTGCTGGTGAATTCAAGACCAATAAGCAAGCCTTTACCGCGTACATCAAAAATGCGCTCAGGATAGCGTTCTTTTAGTTCGTTCAATTTGCGCATGAAGTAATTGCCCATCAAGGCAGCCCGAGCTGGAAGGTGCTCGTCTAACAAAACTTCGATACAGGCCGATGCAGCAGAACAAGCTAGTGGGTTGCCACCAAAAGTAGAGTTGTGAATTGTTGGGTTTGGCTCAAGCACTGTCCAGATTTTGGCAGAAGCCATGAAGCAGCCAATCGGCATAACGCCGCCGCCCAGAGCCTTAGCCAAGCAAAGAATATCGGGTACAACACTTTCGTGCTCACAGGCGAACATGCGACCAGTGCGCCCCATACCAGTTTGTACTTCATCAAGAATGAGAAGAATATTGTGCTTCTCAGTTAATTGACGCACTTTTCTCAAATAGCCTTCTGACGGAACGTTGATACCGCCCTCACCTTGAATGGGCTCAAGAATTACAGCAGCAGTATTTTCATTGATGGCAGCTTCCATTGCTTCAATATTGCCGAACTCTACATGGCTGAAGCCATTGAGAAGTGGAGCAAATGGTTTGCGGAAAACATCACGGCCTGTGGCCGATAGAGCACCCATGCTAACGCCGTGGTAAGCGTTTTTGGTAGAAATAATCTCAGTTTTGCCAGTGTAAAGTCTGGCCAATTTAATAGCACCTTCAACAGCTTCACTGCCACTATTACAGAAGAATGAATATTGCAAATCACCAGGAGTAATGGCAGCCAATTGACTGGCAAGGTGAGCAGACCAAGGGTTAATCAACTCTTGGCTATGCAAACAAACTTGGTCTAACTGCAGTTTTACAGCTTCGATCACCCGTGGGTGACGGTGACCAACGTTGAAAATTCCGTATCCGCCTAAGCAATCAAGGTAACGACGACCTTTATTATCGTAGGTATAGACACCTTCATCTCTAAACTCTACGGCGCCTTCAGCACCTGATAGTTTTTGTGAGTAAGCGTTATTGAGGTGATTAATTGAATTGCTCAATGCTGTCGAAGCAATTTCTTGGTAATGGTTGGAGTTGCGCTCCACCAGGGGAAATCGCTTAGTCTGAACATCTTTTTTATAAACTGCCATGATTTATACACTAGGTTGCGGCTGAGAACACAAGACACTACCGGTAGTGCAAACGCCTGCCGAGATGCTGTTCAAAGCCTTAAGGTTATGACTTAACTGTTCTTGTTATCAGTTTCAGATTTATCTTTTATTTGCCTGATTCACTGCGACAAAGGCAATGATCTAAATGGTGTTCGGCAAACAATTCAAGGAGTTATTAAGCCCGCTAATGAAAAGAATATTTCAGGGCTCTTGCCTTGGATACTTTAGAAAGTACTGGTGTTACAGCACGCATAATTCCGGACCGATTTCTGTCTGAGTCTTACCGGGACACCGGGTTTTTGAAAAGCTGCAACCTATTTCAGCGCTGCTTGGAGAAAAATCCGCTCTTTATCGCGGTCTCCATTACTTTTTTACTAGCCCTTATACATTCAATGTACACCAGAAGCCGACATAGACACAATGTGCACTCTGTACAAAAACGTCAGCAAGAATTTAGCCACACTGTCTAAGAAATAGCGGGAACACCTGACAACCAAGCGGCCAAGGCTTGCCCCTGGCCCATTTCTTGCAGTTCTAGCAGCAATTTTTCAGCACCGTCATTATTTATCGGTTTTTTTGCCCGAGAATTGACAACTATCAGCTCAAACAAGCCAAACCAAACGCATAAGAGGAACAACCTTTCGCAAAGGGTCGTCTTCGACCATAATTATGTAGCTTCTAACTGGGTACTTTCAGCAATGCCGCACTCAAAACAGCCCGCTTCCATAAAGACTCGCCAGGCATCCTCACTCCTGCTCACAAGCCTCATTACAAGCCTGCCAGGCTTAGCGACCCTAGCCAGTCAGGGGCTTACCAATGCAGCATTCGCCCAGACCAACGGGCCAGTAGCCCAGGTAATGCCCAAACAGTTTCTTGAGCGCTACTACCAAGGTGTCACTTACTTCAAAGCAGGCGATCTGGACAAAGCGCTAGCAGCATTCAGAGCCGTAGTGATAAGCGCCCCTTACGACCCCATGGTTCACCTCAGCTTGGCCGCAGTCTTGCACCAATCGGGCGACCTTGAAAATGCCATTGCTGAGTACCGCAGAGCGCTTAGCCTGCGCCCAGCAGACGCCTTTGCCCGCATGAGCTTGGGTGGCCTTCTGCAATCACAAGGACAGCTGCAAGAAGCCGTCATTGAGTACGACCAAGCGATTAAACTGCGGCCAGATGTAGTGCTGTTCCGCCTGCCCCTTGGTATTGCTCTGCGTATCGCCGGCAATAAAGATGAAGCAATTCACGAATTGGCGCTAGTCGTAGCCGCTTATCCAGAAAATCTCAAAGCCCTTTCGCAGCTGGCTGCTACCTATCAAGACAAAGGCCAATATCAGCAGGCAGTAAAAGAATATCGCAAAATTTTGGTACACCAACCGCAGAATTTTTCGATTCAATTCAACACTGGCGCCTGTCTTTTAGCATTAAAAGACTACGATCAATCAATCGGCGCGTTAACCAAGGCAGTGCAGCTAGATGGATCAGTACCAGAAGCCCATGCCCTTTTGGGCGCAGCGCAATCGGGAAGAGGAAATTACAGCGAAGCCGTCAAAGAATTGCGCGCTGCCATAGCCCTCAAGGCAGACCGGGCTGAATGGTTCAGTCAATTGGGCGAAGCACTGAACAAGCAAAAAGACACAAAAGGCGCTATTGAAGCCTATCGCCAAGCGCAAATTCTTGACCCCAAAGATGTTAACAGCGGCTACACCCTGGGCTATTTGCTACAAAACAATGGCGACCTTGACGAAGCAGCTAGCTCTTTCGAGCACGTCGTCAGCTTGAGCCCCAACTTCGCCAACGCCCACTACAACTTGGGCATCATCAAACAAAAGAAAGGCGAACTCGATACTGCTGAACACGAATTCAAACAAGTGCTGACAATTAATCCTAGCGATGGTCAGGCCATGATTAATCTAGGCCGCACTTTCATTCTCAAAAACGACCCGGGTCAAGCCGCCGGATACTACCGCCAGGGCTTGAGTTTAGAGCCAAATGACCCTGCCGCCTTTGAAGAATTGGCCGCTGCTTTAATCAAGATGAAAGACTTAGTGGGGGCGCGATCCGCCCTTGAAAGTGCCCTAAATCTTGTGCCAGAAGACCGCACAGCAATTTTAGCCATGGCTAATTTAGAAAGCCTTGAAGGCACACCCGGTAAGGCAGAAGCGCGCCTACGCAACTTAGTTGAGCGCTACCCTAGCGACCTGGCCTTGCTTAATCTCCTAGCCGACAATTTGGCTGAGCAAGGCAAGCAGGTTCTAGCAATTGATACCTACCAACGCATCATTCAGTTAAATCCTAGTTCGGCTGAGGCATACAACGACCTTGGCCTGGCTTTGCAAAAGAAAGAAGACATTAGCAGCGCCACTAACATGTTCAAAAAGGCTATCAGCCTTGACCCCGCTTTTGTCGAGCCGCGCATTAACCTGGGCAATATCTACCTCACAAGCCGCATTTACAGCGACGCCAGCGCCCAGTACCAAAAGGCCCTTGAGCTAAAAGCTGACAATCCACTGGCGCACTACAACCTCGGCCTCACCTATACCGGCCTCGAAAATCCAGAAGGGGCCATGGCAGAGTACAACCTGGCAATTAAATACGATCCCCAATTCGCCAATGCCTACTACGCTATGGGCCTGCTCTACCAAAATAAAAACGAGATCGATTTAGCGGTTCCAGCCTTTGAAAAGTATTTGAGCCTAGACCCAACTGGCCCCTATAGCGATTCGGTGAAAACCACTCTAGAAAGGCTTAAACCCGGCAGTACGGGCACACCCAATGGCGTTGGTGACTCAAATGGCGCCGCCCAAGGCGCCGGTTCTATGTAATCTTCTTTACTTCAAACTCTCTATGACAATAAAGAGTGAGATAGAGGCCTTACTGTGGCATAAGACAGTAAGTGACCGATATTATTGAAGGGAAGCTATGATTGGCAAAGAAGTTTCGCAAGTCGAAATTGAATTCGAAAAGTTTGTGCCAACCTATGATTACATCAAGCTTCCTGATTATGGGCGCCCACTTATTGGGGCGGCTATGTTTGGTCTCGCTCTATCATGCCTAGTCAGCACCCTAGCACTTTTCCTTGGCGGTCCAATTCTTGCAGGCATGATTTTTGTCCTCTGCCTCATCATTTATTCAATTCAATTCCCCCTAGCCATCTTACTTTCCGCAGCGCTGCACCATGGCCTACTCATATACCGTATGCGCAAATATGGCCCAGTCTGGTACCTAAGACAACGCCAGCTTGATTTCCCCAAAGCTGAAGCTTTCGAACTCTGCCTCGCCGCTTGCACGCAGTTTGAGCGCGGTCGGATAACCAACTATGACGAAAAAAAGGGCATCATACACCTGCAAATCAAGGGCAATTTCTGGGTTACAGTGGATCGCACAGTGGCCTTAATTGTCAAAGAAAATGGGCCTCACTCTTCGTTTCTCTATATTGACTCAAAAGTGAAATTGACCAGATTTCGCAGCAAACTCATCCAACTGACCTGGGGGGCGAAATGGCACCCAATAGTATTTCGCACCGATCGCAATATGAATTACAAAGTCATGAATACCATCACCAATTTCATTGATTCGGTGCCCAACTGGGATCACCGCCATGTTAGCGTGCAAGAAAAGCTAGAAAACTTAGATCAGCCTATAGCAATAGGCGACAGCCTAGCCACCACCGAAGGTGACATGCAAGCGGCATAAAGTTATCATCCTGAGCGCATCATCTCAGAATGCTCGCCCACAGCCTTTTGTTCAACCAATTGTTTCAAGGTTGGATAGTTTATAAGTTGCGGATCTTCCTTCATAATGGCAATGGCAGCATTGCGTGCTTCTTCTAAAATTTTGGCATCTTTAACAAGGTCAGCCAAGACTAGGTCTGGCAAGCCACTCTGTCGGTAGCCGAGAAATTCGCCTGGTCCGCGAATTTCAAGATCTTTCTCGGCCACGACAAAACCATCATTAGTAATTGTCAAAATTTCTAAGCGCTCTCGAGTAGCTTGTGACTTTTGTTCTGATACTAAGTAGCAATACGATTGATCAGCGCCACGACCAACTCGGCCACGCAGCTGGTGCAATTGAGCCAAACCAAAGCGATCAGCGTTTTCAATCACCATCACTGAGGCATTCGGTACATCTACCCCCACTTCAATCACAGTAGTAGAAACAAGAATATGATATTCACCCGAACGGAAGGCATCCATTACTTCATCTTTTTCCTGCGACTTAAGCTTTCCGTGCATTAAGCCAAGCCGCAAGTCTTTGAACTCACCAATACGAAGCTTCTCGTATTCAGCTGTGGCGGCTTTGGCTGCTAAAGTCTCAGACTCATCAATTAGAGGAAAAACAATATATGCTTGACGCCCTTTTTCAATTTCTTTGTGCACAGCTTCCCACATCTTGGTTTTCTGAGCGGGCTTGAGCAGGAAAGTTTCAATTGGTTTGCGCCCAGGAGGTAACTCATCAATTTCAGAGACATCGAGATCGCCGTGCATAGTAAGGGCGAGGGTCCGTGGAATTGGTGTAGCAGTCATTGTCAGAAGCTCTGGGCTCTGACTCTTAGCTTTTAGTCGTGCTCTTTGTTTAACGCCAAAACGATGTTGTTCATCAATGACAATCAAACCCAAATTTTTGAACTCAACATCGTCTTCTAACAGTGCATGAGTACCAACAGCAATATGAGCCTGGCCTGACAATATTTCCTGACGAACAGATCGCCGCTCTTTGACACCATGTTTACCTAGTACCAAAGCGCACTTCAAACCAAGTGGTGTAACCAAACGTTGAAACTGCCGGTAATGCTGTTCAGCCAAAATTTCGGTTGGTGCCATCATGGCGCCTTGGAAGCCATTTTCAATTGCCACCATCAAAGCCAACAAAGCGACAATCGTTTTGCCTGAGCCGACGTCACCTTGCACAAGCCTGTGCATTGGTTTATTTGAAGCTAGATCCCGGGCAATCTCTTGAAAAATTCTCTCTTGCGCTCCGGTCAATTTGAACGGCAAGGAAGAACGCAACTGCTCGACTAAACCGTCAGGCGATGAAGTATATTTGATCGAAAGAGCGTCTTCCTGCGATTCATACTGATAGCGCCGATGAGCCATTTGTAGCTGGATGGCGAATAATTCGTCAAAGACTAATCTTCTTCGAGCAGCATCTTTTGTTTCGGGATCTTCCGGAAAATGAATATGAGTGAAAGCCTCACTCATGCCGATCAAGTTATAGGTTTCTTTCAGATGCTCAGGCAGCAAATCAGCAATACCGCTACCGTAGGTAGCAATAGCATTGTGAATGACACTGCGCAGATGACGCAACGACAAGCCCTCTGTTAGGGCATAGACCGGCACCAACCTTCCCGCATGGATACTTTGCGGTACATCTTCAAAGCCAGCTTCGCGAGCGAAACCAGCTTCGCGATCTTCATCAACATGGCCGCTGCCGAGTTGATCACCACCAGCCAAGCTAAGAATTTCCACCTCGGCATTTTTTAGTTTAAATTTGTGCGAATAATCGTCAACCTCAACCACACCAGAAGCCAGTACCTGAGCACCTTTAGGAAACTGTCCTTTGAGTCGATCTAACAGATACTTATTGCCTTTACCGCCAACAAAGCGCGTCACCAGCAAACTTCCAGTGCCATCAGAAATGACCACACTCAAGATAGACATATTGCCGCGCTTCGATTGAAATGCGCCAACCGAGCGAATTGTGCCAAAAATACTTACCTCTTCTCCCACTGTCAGGTCTTTAATGAACTCTCTATTTTGAAAATCAAGGTGGCGCCGCGGGTAGTGGCGCAACAACTGATCGACAGTCGTTATACCTAAATTAGAAAGTAAGATAGCAAGCTTCGGACCCACGCCTTTGACAAACTGAACCGGAATCTCAGAGGGATGCTTACCGATTAGTTTCTGACCAGCCTGCTGACTGGCCAGACTAGAAATAGAAGAAGAACTAGTTGGTTTGACGCCTGCTTTACCTGGCTCGATGTTTTTAGGCGGAGCTTTGCTGGTCGGCTTATTTATTGCCGGCTTATTTATTGCCGGCTTATTTATTGTAGATCCGGGCGAAAAATCGCTAGAACGGAAAGACCCCGGAGCCGCCGTACCGGGGCTACGGGCGTAAGCATTTGGCTCGCGGGCAGCATCTGAGGCAGTGAGAGACTGGTCATTGGGCACACCGTCCACATTGTCCCAATAAGGAGCAATTAGTTCTTCTGCTCGCCTAACAATAGATATACGAGTGGAGACATCAACGTTGGGATACTGGCGGAAAAGGCTGCGAACGGTTACCCAAATTGTGTCGTAGGGAAAGCGACGAACAAGGCGATCGGCTGTCGCTCGCATAAACTGTGAAAAAGTCGAGCGCTTTCCTTGAAAATCGGCATAGCGCGCTTTTCGCTCCACGGCAATAGCAAGGCGCAAGCCCTTGAGTTCAGCTTCTTTTGTAGGCCGAGTTCCGACTATGTTCGCCACAGATAATTTGCCATATAGCTTATGAAGAAAATTCTACTTCAGAAAGCTAAAGGTTACTGCAAGCGGTTGAGAATTAGTTTGGAAATGGCCTTAAGGGTAGCAAATACACCTAAACCTTCAGAAGCTACCGCTTCGAAGCTCGGTACGCCACGGATATTCATGTCTTTTTCTAGACGTTCAATCGGCATGGCATTGGCCAAGTCGCGCTTGTTGTATTGCAATACCCAAGGAATGCTATCAAGAGTAAGGCCGTACTCTGCCAAGTTCTCAACCATGTTCTGGAGAGACTCAACGTTGTCCTTCGCTCTCATGACATCAGAGTCGCCTACGAAAATAATGCCGTCAACACCGTTCAAAATCAGTTTGCGGCTGGCGTTGTACTCAACTTGGCCGGGAACCGTATAGAGCGAAAATCGTGTTTTAAAACCTTGCACACTGCCGAGGTCGAGGGGCAAGAAGTCAAAGAAGAGAGTTCGTTCAGTTTCGGTGGCGAGACTGATCAATTCGCCTCTAGTAGTCGGGGCCAGCTGGCTGTGGATATACTTCAAGTTCGTCGTCTTGCCACCAAGGCCGGTGCCATAATAAACGATTTTGCAGTTAATCTCTCGAGCTGCGTAGTTTACGAGTGCCATTACCTGTTTCCTGCTTCCCCTTGCCTTCTGGCTCGGTCCATTTGAGCCTTGGCTCTCTCATACCCATCAGCGGCTTATTTTCAAGCGCCTCTGAGTAAACACCGAAAATTGATAAGACCTTACACAATAGTAGATACTAAATCATCTCTAAAAAGTACCCTAAATCAACAAACTAAACCAATCTTGTAAACCAGCTTTTCTGTAGTTCGAGTAAAGGATAGGTCATATCTGACTGATCTTTACCGCTTGGCAGCCCAAGCTAATCAGTCTGATAACACTGTAGGACAGCGCTCTCACAGTTAGCCTATCACGATTTTTGGTGGAGTTAAGATCAAAGACAACTATCTATAACAGAATGTACCCTTTCATCCTGAACTATTACAAACTTAGCAATTGATGGTTGACCGTATATTCAACGGGGTACAGGTGCTACAATTTCTCCTTTGCTTGTGTTCTAGAATCTACCGGGCCCCCAAGGGCTGTACGGCAGATTTCGCGACTGAATTAAGACGGGAATTATTTTATGGCTAAGCGTTGTGACGTATGCGGCAAAGGACCACAGACCGGTGTTCAATACACCTTCTTGCGTTCGCACTGGAACCCGCATGGTAAGAGACGTTGGCTGCCAAACCTCCAACCTTTCAAGGCCTTGGTAGGCAAGACTGTTAAGCGCATGAAAGTGTGCACATCTTGCATCAAAGCCGGCAAAGTGAAGAGAGCAGTCTAACTACTCAGTATCCATTGGATTGAACTAGCTTTCCCTCGGGGGAGCTAGTTTTGTCTTGATATATCTATGTGGCCGTTTTTTCAGCTTTCTTTTGCCAGGTCCAATAAGCCTTCTTTTTCCACAAGATATAGCTCATTGCAGAACTGACAGCGCCCCTCGGCCTGACCGTCTTCTTCGGCCATCGATATAATTTCACTGCTCGGCAGTACTTTTAAGGCTTCCACAAATCGCTCTCTTGAGCATTTGCAAGCAAATGATAAAGGCTTCACATCTGTCAGTGGAGTAATTTCAAAGCCTGTGAGAATGCGCTGTAAAATCTGTTCTAGGGTCATGCCCCGCTTCATCAAAAAGGTGAAAGTGCCAAAAGTAGAGATATTGTTCTCAATGCGGCAAATAGTTTCTTCTGTGTGGTCTGACAATAATTGAATTATCAGACCGCCGGCTGCTTCCACTCCGTCTTTACTTAAGTGAGTACCGACCACAACCAAAGAGCCAGTCTGGTCGGTATTAACCAAAAAGTGATTGACGTCTTCGCCCACTTCTCCCGAGGAAAGCTCAATAGTTGAAGTATGGGGTTGACCAAAGCCCGAATCAATTGTCACGTGCAAGTAGCCGGTAGAGCCAATGGCCGTACCCACGTCAAAATTACCGAGGGAGTTGAGGGGCAGCTCAACATCGGGGTACTCGACAAAACCGCGGACAGTACCTCGCGGTGACGCATCAACCATAATCTTGCCGAGGGGGCCATTGCCCTGAAACTTGAGAGCAACCTGGCCATCTTTAGCCAATATTTGCGATAGCAGTACGCCAGCGGTGAGGGCGCGACCAAGGGCAGCAGCAGCAGTAAATGATAGATTGTGCCGCAACCGAGCGTCTTCAGACAAATGGGTAGTAGTAGCAATAACGGCACGGAGTGTGCCATCTGACGATATTGCTTTTAGTACGCCATCTTTCATCTAATTCTCGTTGACTTCTGCGCTCAAACTAATATCGAATCTATTTGCAGAACACTGATTCAGCCACTATTAGCATATTACAAAAATTAAATGGTTTTGTCATCACTTGCAGCCAGAACTAGTCAGCACTCTAGGCCTACCGCCTAAATCGTTCAATAGACGCAGGTCGCACCAGCCAGCTTCTTCAAACAAAGCTCTGACACCACTAGCCTGACCGTCGCCAAATTCGACCATCAATGCCGCATGGGCAGTGGCTCCCAGGCTTGGCAGGAGCTTAGCAAAATTGCGGTAGAAACTCATTCCATCAGGGCCGCCACCAAGCAGAGCTAGCCGAGGTTCATGACCAATAACTTCCGGCGCCAGGCTAGCAGCAACATCAATTGGAATATAGGGCGGGTTAGAAATGAAAAGCTCAAAGCGGTTACTTGGAGCCAGCTTAGCCAGGCCCTCAAGGTAGTCTTCTTCAATTAGAGTGAGGCGCTCTGCCACACCATGACAAATAGCATTGACGCGACAGAAATGGGCCGCTGGAGGGGAAACCTCAAAAGCTGTTGCCACTAAGCGCGGAAATTGCTTAAGTAAAGTAACCACAATCGCCCCGGATCCAGGGCCTACTTCTAGCAAAGTCACAGTTTTTTTGCTCTTTATATATTCAGCGGCCGCCACAACAATAGTCTCAGTGTCCGACCGAGGAATTAAGACACCAGGGCCCACGGCAAACTTGAGGCCGCAAAAGTAAGCTTCACCTAGGGCATACTGTAGAGGCCGACGCTGTCGTCTTTGGTCAAGAATTTCAGACAAAGCAGCAGCATGCTCGTCGGGTAACAGCGCCTTAGCATTAAGCAAAAGCTCATGAGCAGCCATTTTAGTTACATGCTGAAAAGCGAGCTCTGCTTCACGGCGCGCTTCTTCTTGGTCTATACCGAGGGCACTTAAATTGGCGACAAAGTGAGCCCGAGCTGCTTCATGGCTGCAGTTAGGTGGCCAGTTGCTTTCGCCCAAAATACTATCCAACCCTAGTTAAGTTCGTCGTCGCGCAACTGCTCGCGCATCAACTCTTGCTGATAAGAAAGGATGCTAGCTTCAATTAACTTGTCCAAATCGCCTTCTAGAACAGGTTGCAATGAGAAGTTTTGATTGAGACGATGATCGGTAACACGGTTATCTTTAAAGTTATAGGTGCGAATTTTTTCAGAGCGTTCGCCAGTGCCAACCTGCGATTTACGCTGATCGTAAATTTCTTTATTTTGCTCATCGATTTTGATTTTGTGCAGTTTAGCCCGGAGAATCTGCTTACCCCGCTCTTTGTTTTGCAGCTGACTGCGTTCTTCAGAACAGGCCACAAAAATTCCTGACGGTTTGTGGACGATGCGCACAGCAGTTTCTACTTTGTTGACGTTCTGTCCGCCAGCGCCACCCGACCGCATTGTCGTAATTTCTAAATCGCGCTCATCTAGCTCGAATTCAACTTCTTCGACTTCAGGCATAACAGCCACAGTTGCAGTAGATGTATGCACGCGCCCCTGAGCTTCAGTGGCGGGAACCCTCTGCACACGGTGTACACCTGATTCAAACTTAAACTTACTGTAGGCGCCGTCGCCTTTGAAAGCAACAATCACTTCTTTGTAGCCGCCCAATTCACCTTCACTAGCGCTAGCAATCTCAGGCTTAAAGCCAACTTTGTCAGCATATCTAAGATACATGCGCAATAAGTCGCCAGCAAAAATCGAAGCCTCGTCGCCACCGGTTCCGGCGCGAATTTCAAGCATTATGTTCTTGTCGTCGTTGGGATCTTTGGGCAAGAGCAATACTTTTAGTTCTTCAGTCAACTCAATGTGCTTAGCCTTGAGGCTCTCTACTTCGGCCTCGACCATCTCGCGCATTTCTTTTTCAGTTTCGCCACGCAAAATCTCTTGCGCTTCAGCTATTTCTTTTTCAGTATCTTGCCACTGATGAAACACCTCCACTGTGCCGTGGAGTTGATGGCGTAATTTAGCTAAACGCTGATAGTTCTCCTGATCATTGACAATGTCTGGATCAGAGAGCTTTGATTCTAGCTCTTGAAAGGTGTACTCAATTTCTTTGAGTTTTTCGACAAAATGCTCCATAGCACCCTTCTAAGCTGACGCTAACTTACGAACTTTTGGTTCTGCCGCTAAGCAATTAAAAATCGGAGAGGGAGGGATTCGAACCCTCGCTGCGTTTTAGCGCAGACAGTCTTTCCAGGACTGCACAATCGACCACTCTGACACCTCTCCAAATGGTCGTGCCAATTATAATACGGCCAGGTTTCCATGACCCCGGTCAAAAGCAGATTGGTACTTAACTCTAAGAAGTCTTAACTAATTGACTCTTCAAGCGCTTAGCGCCGCCTTTGATGAGAGGCAAGAAATCTTCGGCTTTCAGGCTTGCACCGCCAACTAGGGCGCCATCAATGTGCTCTTGTTCCATTTGCTCATCAATAGTAGAGGCCTTAACAGAGCCACCATAAAGAATAGAAACACCAGCACCAATATTAGTTTCACTATATAAACTATCGATTTCGGCACGAATTAGACCGCAGACCCGGTTTGCTTCTGGAGTTTCGCAAGTCTTGCCGGTACCAATAGCCCAAACAGGCTCATAGGCAACCACAACTCTGGCGGCATCGCTAGCAGCAATTCCGGCCAGTCCCTTAACTACTTGTTCTTTTACAACTGAGTCAGTTTGGCCTTTTTCGCGTTGTTCCAGCAATTCGCCCACACACATAACAGGAATCAAGCCGTGTGCTAGAGCCGCTTTCACTTTTAAATTGACTGACTCGTTGGTTTCGCCGAAAAATTGCCGCCTTTCAGAATGACCAATCAAGACATATTGCACAGCCATGGCTGTCAACATTGGCGGGGCAATCTCACCAGTAAAGGCACCATTATCGCGGTAATCCATATTCTGAGCGCCAACCTTGCAAGGGCTTCCCTTAACTTGGTTTAAGACCTCTGACAGACAAACGAAGGTTGGACATAAGACTATTTCAGGAAGGGCTTCACCTTTGCACTCGCTAGCTATCCCCTCGACAATTGCTTTAGCCAGACTAGCGGCCTTAGCTGGGGTTTTATTCATCTTCCAGTTGCCAGCAATTATTGTCTTACGGCCACTCTCACTAGTCATTGATAATTCTCCTCAGCGAGCATATAGATCATTAGAAACAGATGACTCATTCTACATGCCAATCAACTAGAATCACTTATTAGTCAACCTTATTGAAGCCGATTACATTGAAGGCGATTACATTGAAGGCGATTACTATGTCTGATCCCATATCTGAAGCAAAAGCGGCCGACTCAAAAGAGGCCAGACGCCTGGCTATTCTTAGCTCTAGAGGGCGAAGAGAAGAAGGCGAGGGCTACGAAGAAAAGCCACTGCGACTGCCCGAATGGGTCAAGCGCTCAGTGCTCAACACTGAAGAAAACCGCGAAACTAGAACAATCTTAAAAGAACAAAAGCTCAACACTATTTGCGAAAGCGGCCGCTGCCCGAACAAAGGCGAGTGTTGGGCCAAAGGAACAGCTACATTTATGTTGATGGGCGCACTTTGCACCCGCACCTGCCGCTTCTGTGCTGTCAATAAAGGCACGCCCGCGCCACTAGATGAAGATGAGCCAGCCCGCATTGCTGAAGCCTCGAAGCAAATGGGCTTAAAGCATGTGGTCTTGACCTCAGTCAACCGCGATGATCTACCCGACCAAGGTGCTAATCATTTTGCCCGCACTATTAGCGCAATAAAAGATGCCATAAGTGGAGTGGCAGTCGAAGTTCTCACTCCCGATTTTCAAGGGCGTCGAGAATGTCTTGAAATCGTACTTGCGGCAGAACCAGTGGTCTACAACCATAACGTTGAGACTGTGCCGCGACTCTATAAACAAGTTAGACCAGGCTCAAAATATGATCGTTCTCTCAACATTCTCAAAATGGCCAAAGAGATTGCCCCCAATATTCCTACCAAGTCAGGCTTGATGCTTGGTTGCGGCGAAAGCTTTGAAGAAGTCAAGGAAGTGCTACGCGATCTTCGAGCTGTGGGCTGTGATTTTCTCACCCTTGGTCAGTACTTGAGACCAACCCGCGACCAACTGCCCGTCAAGCGTTATGTTGAGCCTGAAGAATTTGATCAGCTAGGTGAATACGCTTGGAGTATTGGTTTTAAAATGGTGCATTCCGGGCCATTGGTGCGCAGTTCATATCACGCAGAAGAGCTTGCCAACCAACTTTGATACATCACTTTCTCTATGGCTCTTTCGCAAATGGAGGTAGGGCAATAAGCGACGATACAAGCTTTGCTCCTCCAAGCGCTCCAGAAGATAATTCGGAGCTGGCTCGAGCACGTCGTCTTTTAGAAAATGGCCAGCTTGAGCAATGCCGTACAGTGATCGCGCAATACTGGCTGCAAAACCCCTACGAACAAGGCGCAGTGCTGCTCTTCAGCGACCTAGTCAAAGCGCTTGGGCGCGAAGAAGTTGCTGCTCGGCTTGACAATTTTGCCGCCAAACTGGACGGCTCGCTTTCACCCTATAAACATCATCAAGAAATATTTGAAGCGGGTTACGCTCTAGTTGAGATTTGCCAACACGAACTGGCTGCGATGTTGCTCAAAGAATTGCAAAGAGAACTACCCGACGACCCACTAGTAAACTACGAACTGGGCTTCTCTTTGATGTCACTTAAGCGCTTTAAAGAAGCAAGAAAATATTTTGCTCTAGCAGTCAATGCCAAAGAAGACTTTGATGCCATGCTCAATTTGTGCGTTTGCGAGACCTTAGAGAGAAACTTAGAAGGCGCCCGCAGACTAATAGCAGAGCTAACGCCTCTGGCCCAAACTGATGAAGAAAAGCTTGAACTAACCCACCGAAAAGTTGTGCTCGCTCGTTTAGAGACTCTGGCCGGCAAAAAACAATTGAATAGCAGAGATTGGCTCTATGCCCTCTACGGAAGCATTCTATTGCGACCAGATTTAAAAAGTTTTTCCCCATCTGCTTCTAACGCTGCCACTGCTGAGCTGAGAGACGACGTTAGCCAAGTGGCTTCAATGCTAGTGATTTTGCGCGGGTTGCTGGCAGGACTCTCAATTGAAACGGAAGGAGTGGAGTATTATTCGCTGCGCTCTCGCCCCATAAGCAACGCCCTGAGCCAATTGATGGAAGTTGAATATGATGCCTACAAAGGCCCCGATAGACCAGACCAAGTAATTTTACTGATGTGCTGGACGACTGACATTCTTGGGCCCCATGCCGCTTTTATCGAAAATTCAATGAGACGCTCTCTTTTTGCCTACGGCTTGAGCCCAACGGCGCCACTACCAATAGTGCCAGATATAATTGGCTGCCTAGCCTATGACGTAGTCATGCCCTGGGAAGGTAAACACAAAGAACCCTCAAACAAAGATATTGCCTCAATAACTGAGCAAATTTATGCCCGGGCCTGCGATCTTGAATCAGATCCCACACTTTTACGCGAAACCCAAGAAGCGGTCAATTACTATCTGCAAAAGCGGCACTTGCTGGTTTTAAACAATCCTGACTCTTTCCCTAGTCGCCCTGAATACACAGCAGAGCTGCCTGACTTACAGGATGATAAATGATAAGGGCAGGAACAATTTGATCAATATCCTCACCAAGTTTATTCATGCTACTTCGTACGTCACTATCATTCCCCTGGCTCGGCTTCTACCAGCCAATGACATGAGCGACGAAAGCCTAAAAGGACTTGCCATCTATCTGCCCGCTGTCGGAGCAATGATCGGCGCCATACTCGCAGGCACCTGTATTGTTCTCGAAAAGCTAAACGCACCCAGTTTATTATTAGCCACAATCATCACAATTTTATGGCTGACCCTTACTGGTGGCCTTCATTTTGATGGCTTAATGGATACAGCCGACGGCATTTTTTCGCACCGCAGCAAAGAACGCATGCTAGAAATCATGCAGGATAGCCGTGTCGGTAACTTTGCTGTAATGGTTGGTGTGGCCACTTTTGTCTTAAAAATTGCCGCTCTCGCTGCACTGCCAGCTCACATGCTGCCGGCCGTCCTTTTGTTTGTCCCCAGCTTAGCTCGCTTAGCTGAGAGCTTCGCTATCGGTGCTTTTCCTTATGCTAGAACAGAAGGCAAAGGCAAAGTCTGGCATGACACCATGCGCTATCCCAAAGATATTTTTTGGGCTGCACTTGTGCCAGTCGCTTTATTAATAGGTTTCACCCTAGCATCAAAAGGCGAACTCATGTTACCCACTGGCCTCTTCTTCGCCATCGCCTGTAGTGTCGGCCTAATCAGCTCCGCGTACCTCAATGGTCGCCTTGGCGGGCATACAGGCGATACTTACGGAGCAGTAGTAGAGCTAACAGAAACAATTACTTTGACCATTGTCGCACTGGCCCAAGGAACTGGCTTTGCCTTGATTTAAATTTGGATTGTTGCCAGCATCGGGTCAATCGTTGTTTCGAGCAGCTGCCACACCAGGAATCTTGTAAAAGAAGAAAGCAAAGACTGCCACCAAAAGCAAGGCATACCATTGCTTGAGCGGTGCTACCGACAAAAACATAAACGATAGATAGTACAAGTTGCAACACCACCAAGTCGCTTGGCGCAAGAACTTCACTCTTCCTGCTTCTACACCCCAAAGATGACCTTGACCAGCAATTACAGCTAGTAAGCCGATGCCACAAAAATCGTAAAAGAGAAAATGCGGCAAAACCAGGGGCAAAACAAATAAGCCTTCAAGCATCACCAGTGCAAGAGCTGCTCTATGAGAGCGGGCCGAACCCACACTATCAATAGTTGACTGAATAGCGGGCTTGGCACCGTTAAGGATAGTTGTGGCACGCCAGAGAGCAAATAGACCAATCAAAGCAGCCAAACCATAGGCCACTATCTTGGTTGCAGCTAAGCCAGGAAAAGTCTGAACAATCACCGCCGGCAGTGACACCACCATGTAAGCGGGAAATTGATAACCAGCCTTAGCAAAGATAGTGTCTGACATTTTGAAACTGTTAAGCCATTGCACAAAAGAGTCTGGGCCAAGGGCAAAAACTGTGGCCAGACCAAAAATAAGCAAACCAAGAGCAAAACCGATTGTCGCTTTAGGCCGCTTGCTGAAAAACAAAGCACCACAGACAAGCAATGCCGTTGGCAGAAACTGGGGTTTGAGCAAAAGCGCACCCCAAACCATTCCACCAGCTACTTCTTTGCCGCGGCTAAGCAGGCCATAGCCCAAAGCCAGTGGCAAAAGGCCAACGACAATGCCGAGGTGGCCAATTAGTAGCGTATGAAAAACTGGACAAAAAAGTGCCAGCATCGAAAAATATTCAATCGCTAGCCAGCGGTCGCCACGACTAGACAGCCAGGCCACCAGGGCAAGCACAATTATTGAAAGCCCTTGCCAAGCAATCAGGGCATGCTGTGGCGTCATGAAAGAAAAGGGCACAAAGAATAGAGCCATCAGAGGGCTATACATGTAAACAGCAACATACTGTTTCGGTAAAAACGTCAAAAGCTGGTGCACATATAAGTTGAACGGGGCATCAACAAAAGACATGGCGCTGGGTGGCGGATAAATATTTTGAGCCAGACCGGCGACCACCATTTTGCCCACAGGATAGAAAGTCATGACAAAATCAGAGCCTTGCATAATGACCGCTTGCGAAGCAGCAATCAGAAGCGGCAAAAAAAGGAGAAATACAGCCAGAATTTTTAGCAAAAGAGAAACGAGCTGCACCGACTACTACCTTTTCAATCTTTAGAATGCCCAATTAATATGTTAGAGCGAAGTTCAAGTTTACCTGTAATCAGACCCGCCATATCCATTGTTTTTCCCGCTTATCAAGAAGAGAAGCGTATTGGCATGACAATGGAGAGCTGGGCCGCCTATCTTGACGCCCATCACCCCGGCTCTGAAGTAGTGGTGGTCACCGATGGCTGCAGCGACAACACGGCAAAGATCGCCCTCGAAACATTCAAAAGCGCCAGCTGCTCGCTACGACTGATTGAGATTAGTGAAAACCAGGGCAAAGGCAATGCCGTCAAAGTAGGGGTAATGGAAGCCCAAGGCAACATTATTGTCTTTACCGATTCGGACTTGTCATATGAACCACAGCTACTCGACGAATTTCTCGCCAAAATTGAAGAGGGTGCAGATCTCGTAATCGCCCAGCGCCGCAAGAAAACGCAATATCCAGGCCTGGGCCGCCGGCTACTGGCTATGCTCTCACGCTTCTTAGTCGGTAACTTTGTCGTACCCGGCATCCGCGATACCCAGGCTGGTTTCAAAGTCTTCAAAAAAGAAAGCGCCCATCAGCTTTTTCCCTTGGCCAGAACAAAACGATTTCTCTTCGATCTCGAAATACTTGTAATTGCCAAAGAGCATCACTGCAAAATCGAAAAAGTCTATGTCGACTGGCAAGACCGTGATGGATCAACAGTGCGTATCTTCATCGACACCCTGCGCTCGCTCAGAGACCTAGTCTTGATTTATACTCGCATGTTGTTTGGTGCTTACAAATTGAAAGAGCAAGACTAAAGAGTACAAGAGATTAAAGAGTACAAGAGATTTGGGAGTACAAGAAATTAGTGAGTAAGAAAGAAAAGAAAACAGCGACAAGCTCAGAAAGGCTAGTTCTAGCACTAATCGAGAATGCTCACTATGAAGAAGCACTAGTGCTTCTAGACGAAATCAAAGCCAAGCAAAAAGATGCTGACAAAGCGAAATTAAGCCCCAACCAAACAGTTTGGCTATACGCTAAAGCTTTGGCTACTTTTGGCAATGCTGGAGCAAACCCTAGCGAGCCAGAACTCGCGAAAGCCAACGCCATTCTTCATCAGGCTTTTGCTGCTAATAATTTTGTTCTGCCACTGATGGTGTCTCGGATAAATCAAGTTTCCAGCAAAACTTCAACCAAAGCCAACCAAGCAGCAAAAACTGTTTTACCAACGGCCCAGCATCAAGCAAGTAAGTATATTGATCTCTGGTTTGGCAGCTGGCTACAAACTGAAAATGCTTTTGATTGGCTCGGTAATCAATTTGTTGAATGGACAAAAGCGACACGAATTGAGCGCCTTAAGTCTCAGCATGAAAACATGCTAGTCACTAGCAAAAAGCTAGATCTCGATTTCTTCTTGAATTGAGATTAGGCCAAGACAATTCTATTGCTAGAACTTCTTCAAAAACTCTTCTCTAGCAGCTTTCAAAGCAGCTTTAACCGTATTTTGATCGGCAAATGCTTGATCAACATCGGCTTTGGTGGCATGTTTTAAATCAACCAAAATTTCACCTAGCAACTTCTTGCTACCACCCTTTTGCACGGCAAAAGCTTCGCCAATGTGTTCTTCAGTAATTTTTCCACCGGCCTTAAGAAACTGTCCTAACTGCGGCGTAAACTTAAACTGCAAATCAGAACCAGCCAGCTTAACTAGATGATCTTGATCAAGAACAGTTACCTTGGCACCACCAATGTCGCTGAGTCCTTTTAGAGCAGGGTTTAATGCCGCCAGCCGCTCAGCTTCAGCCTTGGTGGCAGCTTCAGTAAATCTTTCTCCCGTCGTAGCCGCGCGCGATTGCAGCGTCTTAGCGGCTAATTGGTCAAGGCCCTGACCGGCTTCGCCAATGGTTTCGCGCGGTAATTTAAACAAGTCAGTCAATCCCGATTCATACTTTTTAGCGGTGGCAGCAAGAGCCTCTGGAGTCGTCAGAGCTGAACCTTTCTCAAGCAATGGCCGCGCCACATCAGGAATAACAGCTCCGTCAATAGTTTTGCGCTGCAGGATAGGACTTTCAAAAGTAGCTTTGGCGCCAGAAACTTCTGCCGCACCTGCATCTTTCATTGTTTTTCCGATGATGCTTTCACCAGCCTTGGCTTCACTAGAAATAATGCGAAGATCGCCTTTACCTTTCAATAGTGCATAAACTCCAACCACAGCAACACCAGCGACAACCGCAGATTCGACTGGGTGTTCTTTGACCATGGTCACGGTCTTGTCGGCGGCACTCTTGGCCTGATTAGCCACACCATCATAAGCGGCCTCAAACCAATTAGTAGGTTGACTGTGGTGCTCAGGGGTGGCCTTATGATCGAACTTTTCTATGGGCATTAATGTGTACCTTAAGCGGAGGGGTGAGGACGCTTTCAGGGGGGACTGGAGCAGAATACTAACTTGCCAAGAGCACAGTGTCATTGGTGGAACTACGAAGCGCTCAAAAATCGCGCGAGAGCATCCGCTAGGGCCCACGCTGGCTAGCCCAAGCTAAATCAAAAACTTGGAACTATTTAGCCTAGCGGCTGTCTAGAACTCAACCGAAAACAGACAGCAGATTGCAGAGTGCGGAGTGCCAGATGCCCGAATTTCCAAATTTCAAAACCAACAAGAAAGTCGCGTACGCTCTCCTAATAACAGCTTCTGTACCAGCCTTCGTGCTAGCTTTCGCAGCTCAGACACAAGCAGCACCGAATAGTTCTCCCCAGACTAAAAACAGCAGCGTCAGTAAAGACTTAGGAGGGCATAGCACTGGCGGCACCAAAAGTGAGATGAACACTCATGCTATTCCACTCAAACCTATCAGTGCTTCCCAAAAGAAAGAAAACACAGAAGCGGCGCAAGCTATAAACAAAGTACCCGGCGTGCACATAGAAGGCAAAGACTTACAACCGCCAGCTGAAGACCCTGAAATTAAAGGCTTCCATCCAATCAAGCGACTGATGGCACCAGTGATTCGCCTGGGTAAAAGCACGGTGCAGCTGCAACAACAGATGATCAAGCTTGAAGGGCCAATTGGTGCTCTTGAGCCATCGATGAATGGCCTTGCCACAAAAATGCAAAATGTCGGCAACAGACTCGGCACTCTCGAAAAGCACTTGGTTTGCATGGACGACCACGTTCTAGATGTCAGCAAGCAACTGACCGGCATCCACCTAGATCTAGCCCAAATGGAATCTGACGTTGAGGGCCTCAATGGGCCACTGCAATCGGTGCTGCAACCACTAACCAATGTCAAAGGGCCTCTACATGAAATGAATAATGTCTTAGTTGAAATGAAAGGCATGATCACAATGGCTCTATTGGCCATCGTCGGCCTTACGCTGGGGATTGTCTTTGGCACTCCCCTAGCGGCAATATTTATTTATCAGCATCGCCGCAAAATCTTCCCGTATATGGAAGAGCAAGAATTTCCCACGTTCTCAAAACGACAGTGTTAGTCTCTTTCTTAGACCACAGCCCAAGCGCCACTCTTTTGGGCTCTTCGTACTTCTTTTAACTGACAATTGGCAATGTGACCATGATCAAGTTGCAGTATTTTAGAAATGGCGTACCAAACTCCACCGTGGGCAACAATCAAGACCGGTCCAGGGTTTGACAAAGCTTTTTGCAGGCCTTGATTTACCCTCATACCAAACTCAATTTGAGCTTCACCTCCAGGGGGGTTGGAACCTGGTAAGAACAAATCGGGAAGCTCGCTCCATAAGCGCTTTTCCCACTCACCCAAATGCCACTCTCTTAAATCATCTACTGTAACTGTCTCAGCCTTCAAAACCTGATTGAGTGACTCTGCTGTTTGCCTGGCACGAAGCATCGGACTGACACAAATAGTCTTAACGCCAATGCAAGCCTGCAGAGCTTCGCTTTCAGCTAGGCGCCGGGCCTGGGCGATGCCAGTCTCATTAAGCTCAATATCCCAGCCAGCTCCGGCCGCCAGATTGCTGAAATTAGCATGGGTTTGACCATGGCGCACAAAATAGAACTTCTCAACCTGCTCATCGTTCTCTTGCTCTGACACCAAACGGCTCCTTAACGATTAACCATTCATAAATATGCACCAAGTCAGTGTACGCCAACGAACTTGTGTATGCCAATGAAGTGTATGCCAGTAAACCCGTGTATGCCAGTGAACAGGCGAGCACTGAATCGAAACTTGGCCAATCATTCAATTTTGACACTCTTCGCAATAAGCCATACACCCGGCAAGCACGGGCTTTCGAGACAAACACGCTTACAGAACTAAAAACAGATGAGACTATAGCAGAACAATATAAACAAAGTTATTGAGAAATTATTGCAAGCCTTCCCACTGCAAAGACTGGGGCGAAGCGAGAAAAGACAGGCTCTGTACACCTCACGCGACTCTATCAGCGAAACAACAGACCACTTGCATTAACGCTTGCCCTGAGATATGCTGCCTTCATGGCTGCGAATTATTCTCAATAGTGAATTATTCTCAAAGGCAACCAATACTCCGCCCGCCGAATTTAGACCATCAGCGAGCTGAGAAAAACCAAACTTTTGCTTAAGCAATCGCTGCGGCGATCGCTTAAGCCCAACCAAATACTGCCACCATTGGCAGTGCATTGCTGCAGCCATACGTAGGCCAAAATAAAAAGGAGGAATTATCGTGGGTAAATTATTCTACGGAACAATGACGGGCAACACCACTACAGTAGCAGAGGCCATCCAATCGGCCCTGCCGGATCTCATCGACGAAATAAAATGCGTAGACAAGGCTAAGGCAGACGATTTTCGAAGCTGCGATTTACTCGTACTCGGCGGCTCAACTTGGGGCGACGGTGAGCTTACTGACGACTGGGCAGACTTCTTACCACAGCTTGATCAAATTGACTTTGAGGGAAAGGCTGTAGCCCTATTTGGCGTCGGCGATCAAGTGAGCTATACATACAACTTTGTCAGCGCTATGAAAGTTCTCTACGACAAAGTCATAGAAAGAGGTGCGCGTGTAATAGCCAGCAACGTACCTACAGACGGCTTCGAATTTGCCCACTCTGAGTCAGTTGTAGACGGCAAGTTTATTGGACTAGTCATAGACGAAATGAACGAATCAGACCTAACTCAATCCCGCATCGAGAATTGGGCGGCAACAGTTAGAGCAGAAGCCACCTTAGCTATCGCTTAAAAGAAAGTGTTTGCTTCAGCGGCGGCGGCGGCAAACTGCGCTACATATTTAGCGACTACCAAGTAGTCACGGCAGAAGAGTTGAACTAACTAAAAGGCTTTGAGCTGCAGAGCAACAGCCTGAGGAGTAAATAATGACAGGTATAGCGCGCTGGCTTGAGGCCCGCCCACCGACAACTATTCAGCGCTTAAAAAAAATAAATCAGGCCGCCACAAGCTCGGCCCATATCATCCTGGCACTGTCATACGGACTAAGCGATCCGCACATTCGCGCCATCAATCGCATGATAGTAGGGCTTTTACTGGCCCGCCGCAAAGCACAGCGCAGCGGCAACAAACTGATTGAAGAGCGCACAGAAGCCAAGTTACAAGATTTACACGAAGCCATCAACCTCGTCACTGGAGCAAACCAAGCAAATTTGCTGGACCCCAATATAAACGCAGGAAATGCCTGCAAGCGGGCCTTGCCGCGAAAGGCAATTAATAAAATGGAACTAAGCGCCTCCTAACTGGTCACTCTTGTAGAAATAGTAAGAGAAACCGGTGACCAAAATGACTTCAGAGAACGACGAACCAAAGCAAGCACTTTACCCGCAAGAGGTCGCCGTCGCCTTAGACGAAATGAACTACGACCAAAACTTCATAGCACCTAACCAAGAGCCGGCTCCAGAAGTATCACTAGAAGAGCAAGAACTGAACGCCAAAGCAGTGCGAGACCAACACGCCTATGAAATCGACCTCAGGCAGCACCAAGTCGAACGAGTGCTGATCCACGAAGAATCTCGGCGATCAAGCAACGAAGAGAGATTTGACTTTACCGGAGCAATGATGGCCGTGCTCACCCTGACAATTCTTGTAGGATTTGCCTACTTTGCCCAAAAATACGTGGCCAACCTGTCAAACAAGCCTATGGCCCAAACGGGTGTAGTGATTGAACATGCGGCCAGAGTACCAGTACCTGTGCCAGCCTACCCTACCGTACTGGTGAGATACTCAAACGATCCAAGCCAAGCCCCAAGCCCTCTGCCTATGACCGTACCAGTGGAAAGATAGACAAACGGCAGGCTGGCAAATTTCGGTTCAAGCGTTATTTGACGCTAGAATTATATGAACTGTCACAGGCTAATAATTGGCTATGACTCATAAGAGTACAAACTTGCCAAACGCAACCACCGCGATCACTGCAACAAAAAATAAAATCGTCATTATTGGTGCTGGCCCAGTGGGTATCAGTGCTGCGTGTGCACTCAAAAAACAAGGAATCGCCTACGATCAGCTTGAGAGCGAAGCCGAGCTAGGCGGAAACTGGCGCCATGGTGTCTATAAAGGTGCCCATATTATTTCGTCGCGCAAGACCACTGAATTTCCTGACTATCCAATGCCCGAGAGTTATCCAGATTTTCCCAGCGCCGAGCAAATGCTGGCCTATTTAGAAAGCTATGCAAAACACTTCGAATTAAGTGAAAACATCAATTTCAATTGCACTGTCACGAAAGTATCGCAGCTTAAGGACGGCTGGCAAGTTGATTTGGCTGATGGCAGTAGTCGCATTTATGAAGGAGTTGTAGTCTGCAACGGCCACCACTGGGAGCGGCGCTGGCCACAATACGAAGGCCAGTTTAGTGGCGAAATGATGCACTCGAAAGACTATAAGAATCCAGACCAATTGAAAGACAAAAGAGTGCTAGTCATTGGTGGCGGCAACTCAGCTTGCGACATCGTCGCCGAAGCAGCCAGGGTCGGTCGCAGCGCCCATCTAAGCTTAAGGAGAGGCTATTGGTTTTTACCAAAAACTTTTTACGGCAAACCAACATCAGAATTACTAACTACAAAAATGCCAGTGTGGATGCAGCGAATCTACATGACAATGTTGCTAAAAATAGTGGTCGGGGACTACCGCAAATACGGCTTAATGACGCCAGATCACAAAATTTTTGAGCACCATCCCACCATCAACACTGAGCTTTTGCACTATCTCAAGCATGGCAAAATCAAACCTCATGGCGACATCAAGAAATTTGACGGAGATACAGTCGAATTTATTGATGGTACAAGAGAGCAGTTTGATCTAATCGTTTGCGCCACTGGCTTCAATGTCTCAATGCCATTTCTAGAACCTCACCTCGTGCCCATAGAAGGACAGGTAGTTAAGGCCTTCTGGGGGCTTGTAGCACCACACCACAAGCAGCTCTATATCTATGGCTGGGCCCAAGCGCGCTACGGTTTTGGGCCACTGCTGACGCCAGCTTCTAAGCTCTTAGCTAAACTAATAATTTTGCAGAGGCGTTTGCAAAACCCCTTGGGTGAAGTTCTCGAATTTGCTAGACAACCGCTGCCCACAACCCATTTAATTGATCCAATGGACACACTCAAACAAATCAAATCAGCCGAGAACATGCTCTGGTTACTACCCACCATAGACAAATATTTCCTCAAAGGCAATAAGCAATAAATAGCTAGAGCCTAACTCTTAGGCGCCTTATCTACTTTGGCAATAAGCCTTTCAGCACCAAATTTGACAATAGTCCAAAATCGATTAGGCAAAAGTCGCTTCAGTCGCCAGAGAAAACGGGCATGCCTCGGCAGCACGACATATAACTTCTCGGCAGCGACAGCTTTTAAGGCAATTCGAGCGACGTCAGCAGGCTCAAGGGCAGAGTGTTCCATAAGATATTGAGCCCGATCGCTATACAGCTCTGGCCCCAAAGTGCCTTTACCCAAATCAGTGCGAATGTAGGCAGGCATTAACACTGTAGTAAAAACATTACTATCGACCAGCTCACTGCGCAGAGACTCGCTGAGGGAGACAACACCGGCTTTAGAGATATTGTATGGCGACATCATTGGAGCCGAGACAAAAGCAGCCGCGCTGGCAATGTTGAGAATGTGACCAGATCTCTGACGCTTCATTGAGGGCACAAAGAGATGACAGCCGTTAATGGTGCCCATTAGATTGACATCAATTATTTTGCGAAAAATTTCAATTGGCAACTCATCAATATAGCCACCACAGCCAAGACCAGCAGAGTTAATAGCAAAATCGATTGCTCCAACTTTCTGCTCAAAATCTTCAATGGCTAACTTAAACTGACTATGATCGGTAACATCAAAAGAATAAATTTCGACTTCAGCTCCAGCTGCAATTACTTTAGCGGCGGCCTCTTTCAATTTCTCAAAATTGAGATCAGCCATGGCGATTTTCCAGCCATCTTGAGCCAGCTCTAGAGCAAAAGCTAAACCGAGTCCGCCAGCGGCCCCAGTAATAAAAGCGCGTTTGCTTGGATACTTCTGCGACAGCCTAAGCAATACGTTTCTCCATATCTTCGAGAGTTACACCTTTAGTCTCGGGGAAAATAAACCAGACAAGAAAGAACTGCACCACCATCATCAAAGCGAAAAAGGCAAAAGGATAGCCACCAGACGACTTAGCTAGTATTGGGAACAGACCAGATATCACAGCATTCATGATCCAGTGAGAAGAACTACCTAAGGCCTGACCCTTAGCCCGTACTGGTGTAGGAAAAATTTCACTGAGATAAACCCAAATCACAGCTCCTTGTGAGAAGGAAAAGAAGGCAATATAAGCCACCAGCAACCAGACAAGATACCCTTGACCCTGTTGAGCAAAGAATATCGCCGCCACACCAGCCAAACAAATGGCACAGCCCACAGAACCAACCAAGAGCAATTTGCGCCGACCCAAGCGATCGATCATAGTCATAGCAATGAGCACAGCCACAAGATTGGTGAAACCAATGATCACCGCCTGCACATCCCCAGACATTTTGCCAAAGCCCGCTTTTTCAAAGATATCATTGAGATAGTACAAAATGGCATTGATACCAGAGAGTTGATTGAAGGCACCAATAGTGATGGCTAAGAAAATTGGCAGCCGATACTTATTCTGAAACAGTGGCTCATTGGGCAGGGCATGTTCAGCCTTGATACTGGAGACAATGTCTTCTAATTCCTGCTCGTAATTTTCTACACCTGTCTTTTGCAATACCTCGCGCGCTTCATCAATACGATTGCGTCGCGCCAACCAACGGGGGCTGCGCGGAATAGTAAAAAGCATGACTAGAAAGAGCAGAGCTGGCAAACCAGAGACACCCAGCTTCCAGCGCCATTCTGTCAAACCCAAGGGCAAGGTGCCAATCAAATAATTAGAGAAATAGGCAAGCAAAATACCCAAGACAACGTTGACTTGGAACAGCCCGACTAATCGACCACGCCACTTAGCCGGAGCCAACTCAGCAATATAGACCGGTCCAAGAACAGAAGAGCAGCCAATACCGAGGCCCCCGATGAAGCGAAAAGCAATGAGCGAGCACCAATCCCAGGCAAAAGCACAACCCAGTGCTGATATGACATACAGCACAGCTGCCGCCCTCAAGGTTTCGCGAGCGCCAAACTTTTCACCCGGTATACCCGAGAGCATTGAAGCAAAAACAGTTCCCCAAAGCGCACTTGCAACGGTGAAGCCAAGGGCGGTGGCACCCAGTTGATACTCAAGCGACAACGCATGAGTTGCCCCAGCAATAACAGCTGTATCAAAGCCGAAGAGCAGCCCACCGAGAGCACCCACCAAGCTACTTTTGAAGAGATAGAGATAGGGCTTGAGACTCACCGGAGCTTTGTCGACCTTTAAAGAAAAGAAAAACTTAGTGTACGGCCACTTCGCTGGATTTACTTGCTCTGTTGGCTTAATTCTAGCGCCCCGGTCGTCAAGAACTTTAGCTCTGGGTCAGCTCTTGGTCAGCTCCTGGCACTTTTGCGCGAACTGGCCGTCACTGGCAAAGATCTGTACTATGCAATAACTAATCAGGGGTTAAACAGAGCACATGGCTCAGCAACAAAAAAGCGGTATCTCTATCAGCCCGCGAATTTTAATCGCCCTAGCTATCGCTGCTTTTTCTCTCATTTCTTATTTTGGCAGTAGTGTCTACAACCCAATAACCGAACAAAAGCAGCATCTCGACATGACCCCCAAACAAGAGATTGCTTTAGGCTTGCAAGCAGCCCCAGAGATGGCCCAGCAATATGGTGGCGAAGCCAGAGACCCTGCCGGTCAAGCAGCAGTAGAGCAACTGGGCCAAGAATTAATTGCGAAAACAGATGCCGGCAAAACGCCCTATCAATATCATTTTCATTTGTTGGCAGACGACAGCACAGTCAACGCCTTTGCCTTGCCCGGTGGTCAAATTTTCATCACAGAAGGCCTCTATAAAAATCTCAAAACCAAAGGAGAGCTGGCTGGCGTATTGGCCCATGAAGTCGGCCACGTAGCAGCACGCCACTCGGCTCAACAATTGGCTAAGCAGCAGCTCACACAAGGACTAACCGGAGCGGCCGTGATTGCCGCTTACGACCCCAATGATCGCAACAACAACACGGCGGCCATGGCAATGTTAATCAGTCAGGTCGTATCTTTGAAATTTGGCCGCAACGACGAATTAGAGGCAGATCGGCTTGGTATAAGGTTTTCACAACAAGCTGGCTACGACCCAAGGGCCATGATCAAAGTAATGAAAATTCTTGATCAGTTAGCAAAGTCACGCACACCTGAGTTCTTTAGCACCCATCCAAACCCTGACAATCGCATCAAGAAAATCAATGATGAAATCGCCGCTCGCTTCCCCAATGGCGTGCCTGAGGGCTTAGTGCAATAACTGCCGATTTTTATTGGCACGCAGAACAATATCAAGCAAGGCGTTCTTAAGGCCCACCTGCAACAAATCAGCAAAACGCATGCTACTAACTATGTCGGCCGTAGCTCCCCGATTGGTCAAATCATTGTCGAGCCGCTCAATCAACTCATCTCCTTCGGGGGCCTGACCAACAGTAAGAAAAGTAATGTTCATCTCGTTATGACTGCGCAGCGCGCTGGTAGCTTGAGCAATGAGCCTGCTGAGAGAACCGCCTTGGTTGGGCAGACCATCTGTTAGTACAACTATCAAAACTGGCTTTTGCTCATGGTCTGGCTCAGACAAATGAGAATCTATAGCCGCTGCTAGTGGCGTACATATGTCGGTTTCACCACTAGGAACGATGGTGCTGAATACCTCTTCAAGATCTTTTTCGGAAGCATGCTCATGCACTTCAAAGCTATCGTTAAATGGAATCAGAGTAATGCCACCACGTAATTTATCACCACAGAATCTGGAAAAATCAGTAATTTGATTGCGGCACCAAGCCCAGCGGGAAAGATCATATGGACCTATGCCAAGGCCACCATTCATTGAGCCTGAATGGTCTATCAATAAAACTACCTGATACGGTGACATGACCTTGAAAAATTTGTCAGCAGATGGTGTTTCTGGCTTCAATATTACTTTTGGCTCAGTCTTCTCGTCTTTCGGTGCGGGCCAGATTTTTTCATCTTGGCTGCGACTGGCAACCTCTTCATTCATCTGCGCTCGAGCCACTTCTAAACGAATTTCAAATTTGGTTTGATAGCGAACACCTTTGCGCTCGAAGTCGAGAGTCAACATTTTGTTCAGCAAACTAGCACGCAAAATTCTATCGCCTTCGACAATTCGTTCGTAAAAGGCTGCAGAACCTGGTTTCACTTTCGTAACAACACCAGGCAGTCGACTATCATCAAGCGATATACCAGCAGCATTGCAGAGCATCATCAGCTCACTAACTTGTCCACGCAGGCGCAGCGGTGAAGCCACAGCACGGCCCTGAGTGGCATTAGATTGGCGATTCTTGCTTTGAGCAGAAGCCGAACTAACCTGCAGCAACAAGCAGCCGGAGAGACACAGAACAGCTAGCCTATCTCGAAAAATCTTATATAGTGAATTGCCCTGTTTCTTCACGGCAGTGACCTCAACTGCCTCCGACCACTTGGCTGCCCCAGTCTCCCAGGCACCGCGATTAGTGAGACCGGAGGCGCCACAGCTGGAACAATGAGACTACTGGGCGACTGATCAACACCGCCAAAATTGACATAATTGCGAACATACATAGTGGTACTACTACCAGAGACTTTGTTCGAACCAACCGTTGAAGTCATTTGTTTCTTAAGACCTTCACCAGATGAAACGAGAGAACCAAGACGAGCCTGATACTGACTATCAAGGGCAAGACAATCTTTCACTACCTGAGTGCACAAAGCTTCAATCTTGTGTGTAAACGCAAATTTTAAGGCACTTGAGGCAGCACTGGGAATACTAGTATTGTTAGTGCTGATTTTTAACTTGCGCGACGCTTCTTCATTTTCCAGAATAGTGCGAATTCTTACTAAACTGTCTACAACTCTATTGTAGAACTTGTGATCATAATCGACAGGGTCAAAAGAATTGACAGCGTAGAGCTCACTCTTCAATCGAGCAGTATCACTTCCCCTGGCAATCTCAAGCGGTGCAACTGAGTATATTTGGCTTTGAAAAGTCTGCTGTGCCGGAGCAACAACTGGCCTAAGACTCGACTGAGCAAAAGCTACAGAAGAAGGCGATATTTCAAAGATCAAGCAACAACTAAGCAAGATTCTAAGCTTCATAGCCACCGAGCCAAATCAATGGCCGCATTGCACTTTCGAAGATTCTATTCTTGGTCATTACCAATTTGCCAGAGTAAGGGAAAGACTGCGTGAAGTTGCTCAAAATCACCTCTGTTCATTTCCTACAGCAAACGGTCTGAGCTTCCCGGGCACGGCCCTTAAACCCGGAGAGAACGCAGAGACCGATGAGACAGACGAGCCAGAAGCGCTGCTAGAGCCAGTCTTAACCTCTTCTTGCACGCCACCAAAATTAACATAGTTGCGCACATAGAAGCTAGTGCCCGCAGGAGTTACTTGGGAGGAGCCGACAGTTGCCGCCATCTGCCCTTTTAAATCTTGATGCGAACGAGCAAGGCTATCAAGACGCTTACTGTAGACCTCATCGATCAATCTGAAATCTTCTTGGTAGTCTGATGTCAATATTTTGATCTTGTACTCGGCTTTAGTCTTAATGGCGTCAATCGTACTCTTATAGTTTATATTCTGGGCGCTAATATGAGCGGGGAAATACGCGGGAGTGGCATTGATCTCCTCATCCCTCTCTTTCTCAACTTTACTGATTTTTTGATTAAGCTCCCCCCTCTTCGCATCTAATTTGTGATGATACTCTTTGTTGACTTCAGCTCGCAGACTTTCTAGCTGCTGATCAAAATGCACAGGCTGCGCTTGACCACTAGCCAAAGATACACTCGTTTGCTCAGACGAATCAGCGGCCTTCGGCCTGCTTGAATCGCGGGCAAACGGCTTATCAGCGGTCTTTCGAGCAGAAAGAGCGTCAAGATTTTTTAGAGCTTGACTGCAATAATTTCTAAGTTCAGTGCTGTTCGAATAGCGCGAACTCGACTGATACTCAAAGCGAGCAGACGAGTATTGGCCCCCGTGCGCAAGACAATTAGCATAATAGTAATGGGCCTGAGCATTGGTTGGCTCAGCTAACAAAATTTGCTGAAAAAGCGGCACCGCCGTATCAAACGAACCAGCTTTATAGAGAGAAACAGCAGCTTCAAATTTTTCACTCTTCTTCTGGGCGGCAGTCTTTTGAGTTGAACTAGACCTAGAAGCAGAACCTGCGGGAGCTTCGTCAGCAGGCGCCGGCGGCACTAGAAAAAGTCGTGCTCTGTTTCCACCAGAAGCACCGGCACCATTAGTAGTGCCCAAGGTCAGAGCTGCCCCAGCTAAAAAATATACGACGAAACAGAGAGTTCTCTTCAAATCTACCACCTGGCAATTAGTGCAAATGTGCCTGTGTACTGTTATCTGTTCCCAAGATGAGCCAATTTTATGCAGGCACTGGCCCATACCCAGCCCATACATAATTATGCCCCGCTTGATATCTAGTCAGTGTAGGGCACGACGGCCGTTTCAGGGCGGCTCTAATGCTATGCTTATGTAGATTTAGAGAGTTCGATGCTTTCTTGGATGCTAATTTCAATTTGTCCATGACCCTTACTCTGTGTCTTAAATGCTAAACCAGTCTAGAAACAGCACACGATTGGGCGATTTACTCGTTCAAGCCGGAATACTCACCCAACTCCAGCTCTCTGAAGCCGCGCGTAGCGCTAAAGCAAAGCGCATTCAGATTGGTCAGGCACTGGTAATGAACGGCGTGATTTCGCCCAGAGACCTGCAATCGGTCTTAGAAGCACAATCAAACTTGCGTGACAAATCAGTTGAGCCAGCCGAGGCTCTACGCTGTCTTAAAATTGCCTACAAACTAGGTGCGTCATTTAAAGACATTCTGGCTGAATACGTCTCGCCCAAGCAAACCCAAACCAGCAAACTAGGAGAACTTCTAGTTGAATCAGGTCTAGTTAGCTATGAGGTTTTGGCCAAAGCCGTAGAACAAAGCTACAGTACTGGTTTACCCTTAGGTCGCATGCTAGTTCTGCACGAGACCATAAGTAACGACCTCCTCAACCTAGCACTCGATTTGCAAGTGCGAGTGCGGGATGAAATGATGTCGAGGCAAGAAGCTCTGACAGCCATTCGAGCAGCCGCTGGCATGGCACCGATTACACCAGGAACGGAAGAAGCGAAACCTGCGCCAGCTCCCGAAGGACCCCGCAAAAAAGGTTTGCGCATCGGTGAGTTGATGGTCATGGCCGGAGTTCTCACCGAAACTGATGTGATGAATGCTTTAGAGTGGGGCCTAGTCAATCATCAAACCATTGGTAAAGTCTTAATCAGCCAAAATCTTGTCTCTCAGACACTGCTTGATGCAGCGCTGTCGCTACAAAAAATGGTTGACCAAGAAAACTTCGAAGCTGCCAAAGCCAGCGAGTGCCTTGCTCGAATTCACGGCAGCGGTATTGCCCTAGAAGAAGCCCTGGCTGAAATTCGCGAAGAGAAAGTAGCGAAAGATGGCGAAGTCACCTACGAAAAATTATTGATGTTAGCTCGTGTGGTCAGTGAAGAAGACCTTGAAGCAGCCTTTGACATCTCCGCTCAAAGCGCCACAGTGATTGGCAAAATTTTGGTACTGACTGGCCATATGGACGTACCAACCCTGCAAGCAACTCTGCGCTGCTACCAACTCTTTTCGCGCGGCCTGCTCGGCCAAGACGACGCAGTAGTTACCCTCGACTACTCGCTACACCAAAATAGTGAAGGACCAATCAAATTTGATGACGCTCTCAAAGAGCTAGGCTGGAACAAAGACAGAGGGCTACGTTTAAAAGGCGAGCCAACTCCACTTATAGAACAGCTACCGACTCTGGTCACCCCCGATGCCGCCAAAGTTGCAGCTTCCGACACCGCAGAGACTGCTACAGCAGCAGAAGCCGCCGGGGCCCAAGCGAAAGATACTGAAGCAGTAATCATCTCGCCAGATAGCCAGCCAGTTATGGAAGACCCCGAAAACATTCCAGAAATGCCGGCCGACCAATCAGTTTCTGATATCGGTCTTTCTGCCGAAGACGATACCAACGATAGTGACGACTCTGGCGACAGTGATGATTCTGACAATCAAGATGCTAGCGAATCAGACAGCGATGGCACGACGAAACAAGGCAGCAAAGCGAGAAAACACTCACAAACTATTCAACCAGAAGATGCCAGGGCCAGTCGCCTAGCCACATTAATGCAAGGTCACAAGCAAGGTGAGCGCGATCTTCTAGCGAACTTCGATCCTACGAACGATCCTCCAGATGCCTTGCATAAAGTATTCGAGCGTCTCGCGGCTAGCTACTTTACCCGAGGCAATTACAACCAAGCCCAAGTAATTTACGAGCGTATTTTAGTGCATCGTCTTAACCAGGTCGGCACAAGTGATACAGCACTGGTAGCCGATTTCAACAATCTAGCTGGCGTGCTAGTTGCTCAAGAAAAGTACAACCAAGCAGAGCCATTTATGCGTCGTGCTGTTTCTATTTTAGACGTCGCTAAAGAAGTAGAACCACTAAAAGTGGCAGAAGCACTTTCACTACTAGCAACTATTTATGTACGCCAAGACAAGCTAGCTGAAAGCGAGCCCCTGATTAAGCGAGCCCTAGAAATAAGACGGCAACATCTATCTGCCGATCATCCAGATGTTGCCCAAACACTTTCTGACTACGCCAAGCTTCTGCGCAAAATGCAGCGCGAGCAAGAGGCAGAAGCAATGTACAAAGAAGCTCTTTTGATTCTTTCCAAAATTGAAGAAGAACAAAATGAACTTGAAGCTAGTGAATCCAGCGAAGCTAGTGAAGCTAGTGAAACTAATGAAACTAGTGAAGCTAATCGGCCTGAAGATGGCACATTAATGGAAGCGGCTGCACAAGAGTAGCCTAATCATTAAAAGCAAGAAAAAGAAAAACGAAATACTTTAGTACTCAAGTATTCTTCGAAAAACAAAATAGTTGTATATACAACTATTTTGGAAAAAGCAAAGCATTCTGGACCAAATAACTTGAAACCAAGCTCTATGGTTTCCATGGAAACCATTTATTTTCAAGAATATTAGAGACCGGCTGGCACGCCCATAAGTTGTTCTACACGCAAGACAACTTCTTCGATATCTTCAGTGGTGAGACCAAAGTGAGTCACTGCTCTAATACCAAGCTGCCCTTCAACGGCAACAAGTACGCCGATATCGCGCAGGCGACGAGCTAATTCTTGAATCGTCAAATCAGCGCGGTCACTTTCGAAGAAAACCATATTGGTGCGGTGTTTGGCTGGGGCGACACGGATACCATTTATTTCAGAGAGCCCTTGAGCCAACTGCATGGCTAAGGTGTGATCGATATCTAGCCTTTCTACCATGTTATCTAGAGCCCAAATACAAGCGGCTGCTAAGACACCAGCCTGACGCATGCCACCACCAAGAGCTTTGCGAATGCGCCTAGCCTTGCCGATAAATTCATGATTGCCACAAATAATGGAACCCGCTGGAGCTGCCAGACCTTTGGAGAAGCAGAACTGCACAGAGTCTACATGGGCAGTAAATTCTTCAATGCTGGCAAGCAAAGCTCGACTGGCATTAAACAAGCGCGCGCCATCAAGGTGAACAGCCAGACCATTTTGCAAAGCGATTTCTTTGACCATACGCATATAAGCAGGCGTAAGAGGCTGACCGTTATAGGTATTCTCTAAAGCAATGAGCTTGGTAGTCGTACGATGCACGTTATCGTCATTAATGCAGAGCGCAATTTGCTCTAGGGGCAAAGTACCATCGGCTTCATTGGCAATGGTGCGCAGGCTGACGCCGCCAAAAGCAGAAGCACCGCCTTGTTCCCAAATAGCAATGTGTGAACGCGAACCAAGTATGACTTCATCGCCCCGCTGACAATGGGCCAGTACACTGCTGAGATTCCCCATGGTACCAGTCGGCACAAACAAAGCAGCTTCTTTGCCGGTCAGTTGCGCACAGCGCTCTTGCAATAAATTGACTGTTGGATCTTCGCCGTAAACATCATCACCAAGCTCTGCTTTTGACATAGCATCGCGCATTTCTTGAGGCGGAAGTGTAACAGTGTCGCTACGCAGGTCAATTCTATTCTTATTCATATCTTTCACTTTTTAAGCACCGAAGAAATGCTTATGCAGCTGCTTGACGGCATTGTCAGCATCTTCGTTTAGAACCAAGAAGCTCAAGTTAATATCAGAGGCGCCGCCAGAAATAACCAAAATATTGATGTCTTTCATGGCACTAAAGACTTCACCAGCAATACCACTGCTACCACGGAACTGCCGACCAACAACGGTGACAATAGCAGTGTTATTCATGACCTTGAGTTCGCCCCACTCAGCCAGATCCTCTTTGATTGCATCAAGATTCTCAGTTGAATCGATAGTGATAGAAAGAGAAACTTCGGAAGTGGCAATTAAATCTATAGATGTCTTGTGGCGATCAAACACAGTAAACACTTTAGCGAGAAAACCGTGAGCCATAAGCATGCGCGGAGAGCTAATAAAGAGGGCTGTGATATTTTTCTTGGAAGCAATGGCACAAATACGTTGCGAAAGCGGCACGTTCTTTGGATCAAATTTTGGATCAATATCACTGTCAGGCAGATCAGCTTGAATCAATGTGCCTGGGCTATCAGGGCGCATGGTGTTTAGAACTTTGACAGGTATGCTTTTTTCAACTGCTGGCTTAATCGTCAGCGGGTGCAAAACTTTGGCACCAAAGTAGGCCAATTCAGCTGCTTCTTGGAAGGTCACCTGAGCTATTACCTTGGCCGCTGGCACAATGCGAGGGTCGCAGGTCATCATGCCGTCAACATCAGTCCAAATTTCAATGCGTGAAGCATCGGCGGCAACACCAAGAATCGATGCCGAATAATCTGAGCCACCGCGACCAAGAGTGGTGGTAACACCATCGAGAGTAGAGCCAATGAAGCCCTGGCTAATAACAGTAAAGCCGTCTTTAACAGCCTGACCAATAATTTGCTTGGCTCTGACTTCAACTTCAGCCCAAAGCGGATTAGCCTTGCCGAAAGTATCATCGGTAATCAATACTTTTCTGGCATCAACCCACTGCACTTTCAAGCCGCGACTAGATGCGTACTCTGCCAGGACACGGCTAGAGAGCAACTCGCCTATTGATGAAACAACATCAAGTGAGCGCTTAGAGAGCTCACCTAAATAGTTGATGCCGCGCAAAACCGACTCTAATTCTTGCAAGTGGATATTCAAATCAGCCAGTAAAGCCTGAGCCTTTTCGGCACTGAGAAGGCCTTTAACAGCATCAATATGCTTTTGCCGAATCATTTCGATTTGCGAAAGCGCGCCATCAAGGTCACGCCGGACCGCCAGGTTAGCAGCTTCAATCAAGGCGTTGGTAACGCCTGACATGGCTGAAACTACCACCAATGGCGGTCCGTCATTGTCTTTTGCTTTTGAAATCAGGGCGAACACCTGTTCAAAACGCTCTTTCGAGCCCACTGAAGTGCCACCGAATTTCATTACTATCATTGCAGGAAACCTAGAACTAACTAAATCTGGTTATCTTCTCCAGACATCAGCGCCGAGGTCACGCAGTCTTTCTTCAAGTTTGTCGTAGCCGCGATCGAGGTGACTCAAACCAGTTACTTCAGTTACGCCATCAGCGCCGAGGCCGGCGATGATTAGAGCAGCTGCAGCGCGCAAGTCGCTTGATTTAACTTCAGCACCCATCAACTTAGGCACACCTTTGACGATGGCTGAATTGGCTTTGAGCTGAATATCAGCGCCCATTCTGCGCAGTTCGCCTACTTGCATGAAGCGGTTTTCGTACATGGTCTCGGTCATGATTGAAGTACCTTCAGCCACAGCCAAAACTGACATGAGCGGTGCTTGCAAGTCTGTAGGGAAGCCAGGATAAGGAACAGTAGTGACGTCGATTGCCTTCAAGCGACCTTCAACTTTGATTTTGATTGTATCTGGTGCGTAGATTGAGCACTCAGCACCCATCTCATGAATCTTGCTGATTACAGCATAGATGTGATGAGCGTTGGCACCGTTGATAATGATCTCACCACCGGCAGCCATACAGGCATAAAGGAAGGTTCCGACTTCAAGTCTGTCTGGAATAGTGTCAACAACAGCACCATGCATCTCTTCTTGAGGAACGCCGTCAATGACAATCTGGTAAGTACCAGCGCCGGTGATCTTGCCGCCCATGGCATTGATACAGTCAGCCAAATTAACGATTTCAGGATCTTGAGCAGCATTCTCAATGATGGTCTGACCTTCAGCAAGTACAGCAGCCATCATGATGTTCTCGGTGGCACCATTGCTTGGACGGTCGAGATAAATGCGAGCGCCAGTCAGCTTTTGGGTTGAGGCATAAACATAACCATGGTCAATGCCGACTTCAGCTCCAAGAAGCTTTAAGCCTTTTTCGTGCAAGTCGATTCTACGTTCGCCGATGGCGCAACCACCTGGTAGCGAGACTTTGGCTTCTTTGCAGCGAGCAAGCAATGGGCCAAGTACAACGAACGATGCTCGCAGTTGGCTTACCAACTCATACGGAGCTTCAATTTCAGTAAGATTGGTGGCGTCAATACTAACTTCTGAGTCTTTCACTTCGACTTTGGCGCCGAGGTGACGAAGCACTTCAGCCATCATGTGAACATCAGTCAGGTTAGGGACGTTTCTTAAAACGGTAACGTCTTTGGCGAGAAGTGCAGCTGCCATCATTTTGAGAACAGCATTCTTAGCGCCGAAAATTCTCGTCTCACCACGAAGAGGCTTGCCGCCACGGATGATGATGCGTTCTTCGGCTTCCTGAGGCCCTTGTTTGGCTGGAGGATCTAATCTGGTTGCTTGTGGTGGTGTCATGTTACCTGCCGCTCATCTCGGGAGCTTGATTTCCAGCCCAGATGGGGCAGACAGTCACTTACGCATGGCTCCGTTTAGCGAGGTGACTGGTTCGAATTTTGATTCCAGGAAGCTTGATTAAAAGATTGGTTACTTTCCGCCTCTGTAGTAACTCTACAACGGCCAGGTAAACACAATGTTAAGCAAATTTCGGAAAGCACTTTTTGTTCTGTTACGTTTTAGCCGCATCCTGAGCTGGTCTTACTTAAACGTATTGAAAACAGTTATAAAGTAGGATGTTAAAGTGCGGTAAACTCTGGCTGCCAAGGGGAAATTTCATGTCTTTTCGTCGCGTTTTTACAGTGGTGCTGTCCTTTTTTGGCACAGCCGTTTTGCTGGACGGTTGTGTTATGTCTGAAGAAATGAAGCGCATCGAAATCGTCAAACAGGCGCAAAAGCAGCGAGCAGAATCGGGATCAACTAACCTCAACGGCGAACAGCTCTTCTTCCGCAGCTGCAACACCTGCCATCCTAGCGGTCGAGCCAATATGGGGCCTAGCCTAGAAAATCTCAGCAAAGACTTTCCTGATGACGCCTCCCTCAAAGCATACCTGCGTAAAGGCAAAGGCATGATGCCAGCCCAGCCCAAAGAGATAATCAACGACCAGGAGTTAGACAACCTAGTTGATTATCTACGCCATCTCACTTTCGACAAATAGCAAAAGCAAACAACCGATAGAGTTATTGAATAATCAGCATTTCCAAAAGCCAAATCACCACTGCCAAGAAAAGCAAAAGCATGATGACGCGAGAGAGCAGCGCTGGGCTTGAGAGAATAATTGGCGGTATAGGCAAATATTTGATAAATACCTTAGCTATGCGATCTCTATCACTCAGATAGATAGAGGTAACCACTAGCGGCCAAAGCTGCTTTTTGCCAATGGTTGGATGATAGAGCACAAGAATCAGCTCGGGGCTGAGATAAACCTTCTCAACCTGCTGCCAATTGACAGTCTTACGTTGCGGCCAATAGGGCCCACGATATTTAATACCGTGGCGACTGAGCTGCAAACTAGACGGGGTAAGGTAGGGCCGCAAACCAACCATAATAGAAAGGGCGGCAATACCGAGAAAAAATCCCTCGATGTTAAAAAGCAGCTTCCAATCTTTCGCCAACAGCAGCGGCGTCCAGCAATATTTAGCCAAACCGAGATAAGCCGAAGCAAGAATCAAGCACATGAGCATTTCGCTCGGCTCTTTTTGCTCTACGAAGTTGTCCTGCGCCTCTCCTTCGGTGTCAGAAGAGACTATATCGGCATAGGGATCGTGTTCGTCAGGGGGCTGTGCCATGCAGGCTAGAGTAGCTTAAATTTAGAGCCAGTGGCAAGTGGTAAAACCCGGTAAAATTCGGGAAAACAAAGATATTGTCAACAAATTGAATAGCAAAACGAAACTGCGAATTTAGCCGAATAACTCTTTATTGGCAATTTCAGCCCTCTGGCTCACCTCGGCCTTGACCTCAGCCGAAGCACTATGAAGGTCGCCCACCCAATCAAGATCTGCCACGGCGCGATAAAAGTCTTGGTCAAAGGCACGGGTACGCACCACCACCGGCATCGGCACGGCATAGCCCAAGACCAGGGCTTGCTGTTTAGGGTCCATCTGAGCTAACACCGTGCGCAAAGTTTGCGACCCAGACACGCCAGTAAAGACAGCATCAATGTCTTTGTCATCGTTGAGCAATGCAGTTACCCTTGTGCCAATCTGACTAAGCACTTCCGGATCGATACCAGAAGGTCTTTGATCGACAATGAGAAGGGTGACAAAATACTTGCGCATTTCTCTGGCGATAATACCGAATATGGTTTGCTTGGCCACAGCCGGAGAAAGAAACTTATGCGCCTCTTCAATAACAATCATCAATTTGCGCGGGGCAGGAACACGCTCCGGATCGCAAATGTAGAGCTCAGACTGGCGCACATATTCAGCGTGTATACGTCTGGTGATGATATTGGTGGCAAGCATATAAGAGAGCAAATTATTCTGTCGGCCAAATTCTAGTACCACATGCTTGCCTGCCTGAATTTGGGTCAAGATCTCTTCTATATAGTTGTGGCCAACTCGTGGTTTCAAATACGGTGTCTTTTGCACCACAGTATTGAGCCTACGCTGCAAAGTCTTAAGTGAGGTTGGATGACCCTTAAAGTTCTGACAAAATTCTTCGATTTCATCGCCAGACATATCGAGCAATGTAGCAATCCAGTCGGCACCAATTTTTTCTTTAAAAATATAGGCATTCTCAAGGGAGGCTTCAGTCAAATTTAGTTCGTTCTTGAGTAGATCAAGATCTTCTATTTCTATTTGGTTGTAGCCAATATAGAGTTCGCGCGCGTCAGGAATGCCCCGCGCACGTGATGATTCACGATCGAGCGAGAAAACCACGACGCTGTGTCCAAAGAGCTGCTTGAGACCCTTCACCCTTGGCGCGGCCTTGCTCTCAGACATGGCCTGCCAGCCATATTCGTTATGCATATCAAAAACTAGCACTGAGGCTAGATCTTTCTTGATGATACCGCTCAAGAAAATGCGAGTTAGAAAAGACTTGCCCGTGCCAGACTTACCAAAAATTCCATTTGACCGCTCAATGAAGCGGTTAAGGTCTATGCAAACCGGCGTTTCCATATTGAGGGGCCGGCCGATATTAAAATGAGTATTGCTAGCGTCGCTAGCGTCTTCCTCGCCGAAGACCAGTGCAAAATCGGCTGAACTAGCCTCATAAACAGGAGAAAAGTGAGAAGGAATAGTTTTTACTGGCCGCAGTTCGCGACCATCACCTTCATCATTACCTCTATCATTACCTCTATCACCAGAAGACTGCTCAAGCATGAGCATCGGTTGCAACTTTACTGTGCCGAAAGTAGTTACCCCGGACAAAACTGACATCAGAAACGGGTCAGTGCGCGGTGGATTGAGCAAGATACTAGGATTAGCAGCTGATAGTGTGACATCGGTAAGCATGCTAAAGAAGCGTGAATTAGCGCCTTCAACCACAACAAAGCGACCCACTCTCAAGTCTTCAACGCTCTGCTCAGTATCGAGCCGCATCTCAAGCCCTTGCGAAAGAGAGCCTTGAATGATGATGCCCAGATAGCTTGGCCGCGACTTCACCACGGCTTAAGACTTAGATTCGAAGCCAATCGCTACAGCAAAAACGTTAATGGCAGTCAGTCTATCATCGCCGCTATATTCTTCGCGGCGGACAATATCGCTTTCATCAGCTCCGCGATACTCGGTCAGAGTATATACAACCGGCTCATGAAGGCTCTTTTCTAGGCGGTAAAGATTGCCATTGACACCATTGGCGCCAATCAAACCCCAAACGCCATCCAGCGCCTTGACAATATCTTCAATTGTATGCGGCCACTGTGCTCGTGTAACTATCATCATTTTTCTTCTCGAGTTTAAATAGATCAACTGTGACGTGCTCATCATACTTGTAAAAGTTTGAACAGAGCAAAGGTTGATCTAGAACTATCGCTACAATAAAAATTTGTCCGGAGAGGGACTTGAACCCTCAAGGCTTGCACCACACGCCCCTCAAACGTGCGCGTCTACCAGTTCCGCCATCCGGACTAGAGACCTCGCCCAGATTGCTCTGGAGAACTGTTTACTCAAATACCAAATTTGAAGGGAATAGCAGTATTTGAAAAGTTCAGGAGGCTTGAACCCTAGAGGCCCAAGGAGCACTAGTTCATCACGCGAAGGAGGTGACTGTCAATACTATGGAACATTGCCCCAGCTCTTTGCGTCCCTAGTGCAGAGACCCGAAAAAGCTTGCTATTGCTGACCAGCAAGGGCTAAAAGAGCAAAACGAGCAGCCAAAATGAACGTGAAGCGAGTAACAGTCAGGGTTTTCACTAAAGAATTTATCTTTTGGCTACATAAAATCCCCCAAAATGGGCATACAGAGAATAATCCTGGACCGGGAATTTCACCTTAATGATTGAAATGTTTGTATATGGAATTGCCTTCGACGCCCGCACGGGACAACCAATTGTTGTTCTGAACGATTCCACAAAGAGACGCGCCCTGCCTATCTGGATTGGGCCATTCGAAGCCCAGGCTATTGACAAGGCCCTCAACAATCACAAGCCTGAGCGCCCCATGACTCACGACCTGCTGCTCAATACAATTACGGCTCTCGGCTACAAAGTTGACCGCATCGAAATTAACGAGCTGGCTTCAAGCACTTACTTCGCTACGATTTTAATCAAGGTCAACGATCCAGCGAAGAAGCTAGATATAACCAAGCCCCTGGACGCCAGACCATCTGACGCCATAGCCATTGCTCTGCGGGCCAAAGTACCAATTTTTGTCTCCGCCCAAGTGATCGCCGATGGCACTATTGCCGCAGATCACCAGAAAGACGAAGAAGAAGCCAAGCAGTTCAAGTCATTCATTGACGGCCTGAAAGCCTCAGACTTTCACAAGCCTGGCAGCTCTAGCGACTAGTTAATTTCTTACTTACAGCTACCGTGCATCTTGGCTCTCTTGCTGTAGGTGACTGAGCGCTCGCTGGTGATTAACATGCGACCATCAGCACCGGCCTGCAAATGCCAGGTCACTTTGATACTGGCATGACCACTGCTGCCGTGAAAGACCACTTCGATGGCGGGCTTGCCATTGACGGGATGCTTTGCCTCTTTAAACGATGGCACTGCGAAGGTCTCTTCATTCTTCAACGAATTAAGGTGCTCGTCTTTGAAGGAAGTAGCTACTTCTTTGGCGAAACCATCGCGGTTAAGCTTCTGCCAGCGAACGTCGCCGCGCTCACGCTCTACGCCTAGCTCTATTGTGGCATCAGGAGCATAGAGCTCAACCAATTTCATATCGTTAGACAAATCGTACTTTTTGTACTGGTCAAAGAGCCGCTGAGCGTCAGCGAAATCTTGAGCCTTAAAATCTTTAGACTTATGTTCTTTAGACTTGTGCTCTTTAGACTTGTGCTCACCGGCAAAAGCAGATGGACAAGCACTGACACAAACGCCAGATGCCAGGGACAAAGTGAAAGACAGTGCAGCAATGGCCCCTTTTCGCAAAACAATCTTCATTTATTTAACTCTTTTTCTTCAAAGCAGAGGTGAGTGCTGCTTCTAGTGTGGCAATCTTGGCTTCCAACTGCTTCTCTTTATCTGACTGAATTTCCACCGCAAGCTTGGCATCTTGAGCTTGCCATTGCAGCTGCTTGGCTTCACTCTTCAATTCTTTAGAGCGAATCTTCCAAACACAAAACATTGTCACTACACCCAATGCAAAAAACTTGAGGACGATCAGAGGTAGAGGCAGTTGCAGAACTTGAGAAGCAATGGTGTAACTAACGTTTAGGCTGGCAGTTGTCGCCATAAAATAGATGGTGAAAGCCACTGCTAAACCGGCCAGGACCATATACAAATATTTGGGTAGCATTGCTCAACGCCTTACTTTAGTTTCGCCAGCAGCTGTTCAAAATCTTGAGGCAGCTCAGCTTGAAATTCTAACAGCAAATTAGTCACTGGATGAATAAAAGAAAGCCGAGCGGCATGCAGGGCTTGTCCTTGCAAACCAAGCTTGTGCCTAGCTTCAAGGCTGCCTGAAGTTTTGCGATTGTAAACAATATCACCAGCCACAGGTAAGTTAAGGCTAGCCATATGAACGCGAATCTGGTGCGTGCGACCAGTTTCAAGCCGGCACTCAACTAGAGTAAATTTAGAGAAATGTTTGACGACAAGATAGTGAGTAACAGCTGATCGACCTCGCTGCCCTTCCTTGGCAATAGTCATCTCTTTGCGCTTAAGCGGATGGCGGCCAATGGGTGCATCCACCTTGCCGCTTTCGGCTTTTGCAACGCCTTCGAGAAGTGCTAAATAGGTTCGTTTGGCTTGCTTACTTTGCAATTGCTCAGAAAGGCCCTTGTGAGCAATATCTGATTTCGCCACCATAATTAGGCCACTAGTATCTTTATCAAGACGATGGACTATACCAGGCCTGACCACACCACCAATAGACGAGAGACTGCCCTGGCAGTGGTAGAGCACCGCATTAACAAGAGTGCCACTATTCACCCCAGCACCGGGATGGGTGACCATACCTGCTGGTTTATTGATAACAAGCATATGCTCATCCTCAAAAACTATCTGCAACGGAATATTTTCAGCAACAGCTTCTAATACCTCGGGCGGTGGCAAAGCAATCTCAATCAGATCACCATCTTTAAGCTTAAGACTGGCTTTGGCAATGACTCCATTCACTTTAATAAGGCCATCATCTATAAGCTTCTGCACCCGAGCACGACTGAGTTCTTCAATATGAGCTGCCAAATATTGATCTAGCCTTGAGCGCCCACTAAAACTTTGATCAGCAACAACCGTAAGTTCAATTGACTCAGCTGGCTCTAGATCACTAATTTCATTGAGCATCGGCAGGCTTACCATCATCTTTATGCTTGTGCAAGAAAAGAATATCGACAAAAATGAGAACCAAGCCAACATCAATTAAGGCATCAGCAACATTGAAAATAGGAAAATTGATAAAGGCAAATTCGAGAAAATCAGTAACACAGCCTTGGTTGTAGCGCTCGAACAAGTTACCACAAGCTCCACCAATAATAAGGCCCACCCCTACTCGCTCTAGTGCGGCGAAAGCAGAAGCTTTTATCAAGCGATTGAGCGCCCAACAAATGAAGATAATTGTATAGACAGTCGCAATTATGGTCATCAACGGCGCATGATCACGGCCAAGCGAAAAAGCAGCACCAGTATTATTGGTCAAACGAAACTGCAGAATTCCTGGCCAATAAGCTGACTCTTCGCCAAAAATCAGATGGCTGAGAGCCCAGACTTTTGCAGCACGATCTAAGCTAAAAGCAATAACTGCCGAAATCACCACAGTAAATAGCTGATAAAGCCGACCACTGTGAACAATTTTCTTAGTGCTAGGCTCAGGCTCTTTCGTAGCCTCTGGCTCAGGCACAGTTGCGGCCTAGTGAGAAATGCCGCTTCACCATCTGCTTACTTGCTCTCGCCAGCAGGCGCAGTAGTTGGTTTTGATTCTGGTTTTTCTACTGGCTTTTTCTCTTCTGCTTTTTGATCGTCAAGTTTTTTCTCTTCGACCTTCTTCTCTTCCGCTTTCTTTTCGTCTTTCTTCTCTAAAGCCGGATGCTTACGAGTCAACTTGCTATCACTCTCAGCCACTTGTACTTCGTCTTTATTTTGCAAAGGCTCAGCAATAACATTCATTCGCCTAGTCAAGAAAGAAACGCCCATCACAGAGGTACGCATCGGATTAGTCAAAATAACCGTAGCCGTTAGAAGCTCATTGCGGTTCTCGTTGTTAGCACTCATCACCCGCTCTAAAGCAGGGGCTTCCAGTGGCCGAGGGCTGTCAGTTGGACTTGGCTGAGGAAAACGCAAGGGCTGACTAGTGATTGAACCAACAGCAAATAGACCGGGGGGTAAAGACACTTCTAACTTAGCTGAATATTGCTTACCTGCTTTAACTTGCTCAGGCGCTGTAAACACTGCATTAAGCTGCTTAGCCAAACCAAAAGCAACTTTTACTTTTTCGTAGTCAATACGATCGCCCACGATTTTCCAGGTGTTGCCGATCTTCTTTAAGTAAAGCTGCCCTTCAGAGAGTGACTGCAATTCGCCCTTGCTGCTCATGCCAGGCATCTCTTTCGATGTAGTGCCAACAGCCATATCTCGCGATTCTATGGTGGCGAAATTGCCCTCTATTCTCACTTGCTTCGTCTTCGATACCGACTTAGCATCGGGATAGGTCTTCCAAAAGTCTTGGGTAAGAGTAGCAACTGCTTTCTTGTCGAGGCCGTCATTATTGACATAGTCGTCTGAATAATTAGACATCACACCGTCAAGGTTGTGAGCGTTCCACAAAGTCTCTATGTTCGAAAGGGTGTTCTCAATTTCTTTCCTCTCTTTTTCATGCTCTTTATTGTCAGAGTCGAGCGTGAAATCTTGACTGCCGAGAGTAATCGCCGGTGAGGTCTCTAAAGCATTAGCAGGAGAGCCAAGCACTAGACTGCTAGCAGTCAAAGCACTAACAAGCAAGAGTCGAGAAAAGCTAGAAATACTAGAGAGCACTGGTTTCATATGTAGTATCACTGATGACCTAAGAGCGGGGACGAAACTAAGGGCGTGAAATAAAAATCGAGAGCATGGAAGCGAATTTAAAACGGACAAAAATTTAGAACGAACGAGAATTTAGGACAGGCAGGGTAAGAACTTGCAGTTATCACCTAGCTAAGTATTATATCCGCTCATTCTCTTTAGAACTGTGGGCAGCTACTAAGACTGACACAAAAACTTTCAAGAAATTAGGAAAGCAAAAGAGAGGCCCAGTATCTGGGTCTCTCTTTTGACTTTCGGAACTTTGCCCCCACTAGAAGGGCACCTTCAGAACTTAGCCTAACCAGCGACCGATTAGACAGCTCCCTCAACCGGGCCTCTTAAACGGGTCTTAAACTGCTACCAATAGCTGGTTCATCAAGTCAATGTTCTCTTTGATCGACTTAGCTGAGGCGTTGAGCAACTCTTGCTCATCTTTGTTGAGCTTGAGGTCAACAATCTTCTTCATGCCTTCGCGACCAAGCACTACTGGCAAGCCAATATAGACATCTTTCAGACCATAAGCGCCATCAGCCTGCACGCAGCAAGGCAACAAGCGGTTTTGATCCTTCAAAATTGCTTCTACCATTTGCACAACGGAGCGGCCTGGAGCGTAGTAGGCACTGCCGGTCTTGAGCAGATTAACGATTTCAGCGCCGCCATTCTGGGTGCGCTTGGTCATTTCGTCAATTTTGGCTTGGGGCAAGAATTCAGATATTGGAATGCCGTTAACTGTAGCGAAGCGAGTGAGGGGAACCATCAAGTCTCCGTGACCGCCAAGAACCATGGCGCGAACATCTTGAACCGAGAAGCCAGTTTCCATGGCGATGAAAGCCTGGAAACGAGCAGAGTCAAGCACACCAGCCATACCAATAACTCTTGATGCTGGCAACTTTGTGGTCTTCCAGGTCAAATAAGTCATCACGTCAAGCGGGTTAGAAACGGTGATGAAAATAGCATCTGGTGAGTATTTGATTGCTTCTTTAGCAACGCCTTGAACGATATTAGCGTTGATTTTCAGTAGCTCATCGCGGGACATACCAGGCTTTCTGGCAATGCCAGCAGTAATTACAACTATGTCAGAACCCTTGGTAGCGGCGTAGTCATTAGAGCCGACAACTTCACAGTCATGGCCGGTAATGGCAGCAGCTTGCATCATATCGAGTGATTTGCCTTGGGGCATGCCTTCAACAACATCGACGAGGCAGACATCGGCAATTTCTCTGTCAGCCAAATACTGGGCCACGGTGGCGCCTACAAATCCGGCTCCTACAACTGTAACTTTGCTCACGAGCATTCCTCCAACCACGATAAATCCATCCCAATTTAGACCTTGAGGTTAGCACCTGTCGGCAATTTCTTTGACGAGCTTAAGCTAGCCTTCATATACACAATCACTTTCAAGCATTTTTTTGGGAAAATTCAGTTAATCTAGAAAGTAGATAGTCAAAAAGTAGATTCTGATAAGTAGATACAAGCACAGACCACAGATCGGGATGCTGGCGATGGAAACGAAGGCTAAAAATACAGTTGCCAAGGCAGGAGGGCGCCTGAGCCCACTCTACTCCACAAGCTGGGGTATGGGCCTGGCTCTGGCACTGACGTTCTTAAGTACCGGTCCATTTCTATTGCTTGATGCCCTTGTAGCCCCGCTGGCGCAACCGGCCAGGGCGGCCGATGAGCCAGTGTTCAAACCAGACGTACCAAAATTCGACGCCAGTGACAGCCCCGACCGCTCGACTCTTAAGGGCACAATTGAACACCGCCTCTCTGTGCCTCCACCAGCGCCGAGAAAGCCGAAAAAGCTCAATGCCTCCACGAATTCAAATACGAGCAAGCCCCCTGACTTCCAGTTAAGTGGCGCCCAAAGAGCCCAAAGAGATCGAGAAAGAGTACTCAAGGCTAGAGCCCAAGAACAAGCGCTAAATGCCCGCCAGCCCTTTACCATCGAACAATCGGTGGGCATTATTGGGGTGAAGTTTCACAAGCTGCCCGATGGACCAGCCGTAATCAACACTGTTTTTGCGGGCACACCAGCAGCCAAGGCTGGCATGCATGTTGACGACCAAATCGTGGCGGTAGACGGCGTGCCAACCCGCAATTTAAACAAAGACCAGTGCTACGACTTGATAGTAGGTTCTCCCGACACCCCTGTCACTCTCTCGGTTTTACGCCGCCAAAATTTTGACGTCAAACAGATGGTTCGCATGGACTTCAACGACATTCCCGACCCACTTGTACGCCGCGACTATCTCAACAGCCTCTAGATTAAACTTATCGCAATCAATTTATTTGCTAAACTTGAGCAATGAAATTATGTTTTGATGCCACCAAGTTTGGTAGCGGTTTAGATGGCGCAGTAGAGCTAGCAAGCTCCAAGGGCATTAAGTCTGTGGAGTATTCTTTCGCTCCCTTTGTACCGGCAAAAGCAAACAAAAAAGCAGATGACAAGGAGCAAAGCTACCTTGAATCAACAAAAGAAGCGGCACTGGCCCAAGGTGTTGAATTTGCCTGTCTTAACCTAGACTTTTGTCTTGATGCTTCTGATAAAAAATCAGTGAAGCAATTTACCCCCATGATCGAAAAGTTGGGCCAAGTGGCAAAAAGTCTTGAGTGCAAGAAAGTCTCTTTTTTCTTGAGGCCATCTAGTCAAGATAATTGGATTGAGGAGTTTGCTGCGGTCTATCCTCCTATAAAAGAGAGTCTTGATGCTCTCAATGTCGGTCTCTTACTAAGACTATCAACGCCAATTGAATACCGCGGCGTCTCCCTAAAAAAATGGCGGGCCATGGACCCCCAAGAATGGCGCGATCTAATTTCTTCGTGCCCTGGTCTGGCTTTAATCTATTCACCCGCCGACTGCCTCTGGCAGGGCATCGAATACCTAGCTAATCTTTCAGCTTTTGCCACAGCCATAGATCATGTGGTGGCACACGACGTCGAAATAAACCGCACAATACTGGCCGACAGTGGCACATTTGGCCCCCTCTGGTGGCACTATCGCCTAGCCGGAAAAGGACATGTAGACTGGCGTCAAGTAATCGAAGCCTTAAAGCTATATGGCTACATGGGTGCTTTCTCTATGCAGTTTGATGATCAATTTTTAGGTGAAGACGATCAATCAATGGACGAAGCTTTAGATGAGTCGAAGCGACATTTTGCCAGACTGCTGCGAGGATAAAACCAGATGGCCCAAGATCATCAAATCTTGCTCTACCTTCACACCCACTGGGATAGAGAATGGTACTGGAGTTTTGGTGCCTACCGCACTCAGCTGGTACAAGTGGTTGAGTCAATTGTTCAAATGCTGGAACAAGGTGAACTCGATAACTTTATGCTTGATGGCCAGACCTGCTTGCTCGAAGATTTAGCCGAAATGGCACCATCACTGACCGCTCGAATTTGCAGCTTAGTACAAAAACGCTCACTATCAATTGGCCCATGGTACGTTCTAGCTGACCAACTTTTAGTTGGCGGTGAAAGCCTCACTCGCAATCTACATTACGGCATGAAAGCCGCTCGGCATTTAAGCGTGGGACTATCACAGGAAACAGAGCCCGCCCTCGTTGGCTACTGCCCTGATACATTTGGTCACAGCGCTGACTTACCACGCATCCTCAAAGGCTTTGGCATCGACAATGCTGTAGTCTGGCGGGGCGTGCCAGAAATGAGCGCTGGCCCATTCTTTTTATGGCAAAGCCCAGACGGCTCAGAAGTCTTAGCCAATCAACTAGCACGCGGCTACTATCAAACAGCTTTTCACGAAAATGTCAGCAGCGAAAAACTAGCAGATTATCTACTAAGCTTTTTGGGTTGGCAGAAAAATAGTGTCTCTTGGGAAACATCAAACGAACTAATTGAAACCAATAACAAGGCCCTAACCTATAGCGATGAATTGCGCTCAGCTCTAGTGCCAGTTGGCGGCGACCACCTACGCCCTGCCCCCAACTTTAAAGATCAATTGCGCGATGCCCTAGCACTAATCAATAGCAAATCGCCAGTAGATCCACTCGCAACCCTATTGTTCGAGCACAATTTTACAGCCGAAGCAGTGTCACTAGAGACTTTGTTTAAGCAGGCAAACAGTACTCTGCGAGCTGATTTCAACGCCCTACAACTAGTACGCGGCGAGCTGCGCGACAACCGCACTGCCTTCGAATGCGAACGGGCCTATATGCTAGCCGGAGTACTTTCCACCAGACTCTATCTCAAACGCGAAAATCGCTTGCTGGAACATGCTTTGCTGAAAAAAGTAGAGCCGATGCGAGCAATGATGGCCCTGGCAAACTGGCTCAAATATCCCCACGAAGAACTCGATCACAGCTGGCGTCTTCTACTAAAAAATCATCCCCACGACAGCATCTGCGGCTGTAGTATTGACGAAGTGCATGACGAGATGCAAAGCCGCAGCAAAAGTCTAGGGGCACAATTAAATGTTATCGCTCGCCAAGCCCAAGAAGCACTGACCAGAAATCTGACTGCAAGCGCAAGCGAAATTCGCCTCGGTCTTCACTATATAGATGTACTAGATCCAATTCAAGTAGATAAAAAAGCCTCGACCATGGTCATCAATACAGCGCCTCATCCTGTTTCCATGCCGGTCTTAGTGCGCCTGGCCCAACTTATAGAGCCCTCAGCTCCCGCAGATCTCGCAGCTCCCTCAGATCTCTCAGATCATAAGGCGCCTTCCGCCAGCAAGAAACCCGCTGCTATTGACTCACTGCAAATAGTTAGTCGTCGAGCGGCCACCGAAGCATTTCTTGAACTATCAGGCGTGCCACAGTTTAGAAATGTCGAAATTATTGAGGCCTATGCTTACGCCGACGGCATTCCCGCCTTCGGTCTAGCTAAGCTGCCCGGCCTTAGTGCAGCCATTAGTGCCAATTCAGAAACCGCAGCCAATCTCAAAGAAAACTATACGAGCGCGCTAAACAACCTCGCTATCCACAATCAATTTCTGATCGCCTACATTGACAAGAAAGGCCAATTGATTGTCAAAGAGAAACGAACAGGCGATGCCAGTGGTGTAGTAACCCACAAACTCGGACACAAATTTATTGACACCGGTGATGGTGGCGACACTTACAACTTTGACCCCTTAGCTCTAGACGAGCCAATAACTTCCTCAATAGTAGACGTCAAGGCGGGCCTGAACGGCCCCATTGCCACATCGCTAATTGTTGAGTACGAAATAGTTCTGCCACAGGGCTTAAAAGAAACAGGTGTGATAAAACGCCAAGGCGAGGCCAGCGAAGCACCAGCCCTAGTTGAACTAAAGCGTTCGAGCAAAACTATCAAACACAAAATCACCACTGAAATTAGTTTGAAGGCCAATGTGCCAATTGTCTATTTTGAAACTCAATTTGAGAACAAAGCTGTCGACCACAGACTAGAAGTAATTTTCTCAGTCGGTGAACAACTTAAAGAAACAATCAGCGAAAACCATTACAGTTTAATTAAGCGTCCTGTTTCAAAGAAAGCTACACTGCACCCGCTTTATGATCAAAAAGCTTTTGTATCACTTGGTCATGAAGGGGCACTCGATCGCTATCCTTGTCAGCGCTTTTTCATCGCTCACAATCAATGCTTTTTCAACATCGGCTTGCCCGAATATGGTGCGGCGGGCAATGAAGTCTCAATCACCCTGCTTCGAGCTGTAAGCTATCTATCGCGCAACCGCCTAAGAACCAGAGGCGGAGGTGCCGGACCAAACATTGCCACACCAGGCGCCAACTCGCTGGGTCACAACCGAGTATCTTACGCCTGGGCTCCGCTTTCTCAGTCAGACCAGAACCTCAGCGCCACAGCCTATGGATTAGCTGAAATCTTTGAAAATCCACTGACTGCTTTCGTTGTTCCAGAAAACGATTTTGACCGCATGAGCTTCGTTGAAATTGAAAATCTATCGATTAAAATGATGGCCTCATATATAGATGAAGACAATCAACTTACCCTGCGCTTACTAAACGTAGCGGAGAGCAACCAAACTACAAAAGTGCTGGGTACAAAAGAAGCAACCATCCACAAGCTCGATGGCACCCTTCTAGAGCATGCAAAACCAGCCGGAGTTATCTGGGGCAGACCAGCCTTTGAACTTGAATTTAAGCCATTTGAGCTTATCACAGTTAAAATAGCCAATATTGAACCGAGCCAGTCGTGACGAGCACTTTAAAATGAAAAAAATGGAAAAGCCTCTAAAACTTCAACTGCCTAGCCTGAGCTTGATTGCTCTCACGTTAGCTGTGGCGCTATTTTCAACAGTAGATTTAACCCACGCAGCAAGCAAATCGCCTTACCCTGAGTCGACCTTGCCCATTGACGGACAGAAACAATTGCAACGGGCAGTCAGTGCCATGAAGTCAAAGAACTGGACAAAAGCCCGCGACGCTGTTGATGCGGCCTCATCCTCGGCCACTGACGCCAAGGGATGTCTATTCATCATGCACACTCTTGATGCCTTCGGCGGTCAGGGCAATAAAGTCAAACGTGCTGCTGTTGAAAAAGCTCTTGGTCTGGCTAAAACCAGCGATGACCTGATGGACGTCGCAAAATATGCCCGACAATGTGAGATGTATGATCTCTCAAAGAAAACACTAGATGAGCTTGTTAGTGGTTCGAATTCATACGACGATTTGATTACAGTTGCGCACCATGCCCACGAAGCAGCGATGGCTGACCTAGCCCATTTAGCTTTGCACAAAGCCTATTCGCTAGTAAACAACGAACCTGACGCCCTTGATTTTATGCGACAAGCAAGCAACCTAGGCATCGACGACTTAGCTCGCAAGGCCGCTAAAGACTTAATTGAAGATCAAACTACTAGTGCTGAATGTACGGCACTAACCAGCAAATTCGAACAGCTGAAAATGCCAGATCAAATTCGCGCGGCCCTAAAGAGAGCCCTAGAGAAAGCCACTACTGTTGCCGATTACCTGGCAATCTTCAATGCGGCCAAGCATTTTGACGAAGCCGACATTGTCAAAGTGGCTCAATATCGCGGACGCAAAATGACCCTCATGAATAAAATCAAGGGCGAGAAAGAATCGACTCCAGCAGCGGTAGCTGATCAATCAAAGAAGAGCAAAGAAGAATTAATTCGCAGTAGTCTGCAAAAGCCCAGTGGTTTTTAATGGCTAGCGCAACCGATGAAAGTGACGGCAAACGTGACAGCGAAAGCACTGCCGGTAACGATACGCAAAGTAAAGCCAATCCACTGCCAAATGTCGGCGATCTTCTTTTTGTCGGTGTCTGCCAGCTGCTACTGTTTATGAGACCATCTTTCATCTTCGGCGACGGCTCCACTGGTTGGCACCTAGCCACCGGGTTTTACATACTAGACAAACATGTCATTCCCCACCAAGATTTTTTGTCGTACACTTTTCCCGGCAAAGAATGGGTCGCCTATGAATGGCTCTCCGACTTAATGATGGCGGCCCTTGTCAAAGTTGGCGGCCTCAATCTTTTAGCGGTGGTCGTGACGCTGGCCCTCTCAGCGCTTGTACTTGCACTGTACCAGCGCATCCGTAGCGCTGGTAGCAATTTCATTTTTGCTCTTCTATTTTCTTTTTTCGGACTCTTAACGGCGGCCATACACTGGTTGGTTAGACCGCACATATTCACGTTCTGGGGTGTATATATTTTCACCACTAGACTTGAAGATTTTTACAGCGGCAAGCGCAGTGTCAAGTCACTCTGTTGGTTACTTCCTTATATGGTGCTTTGGGTCAATT